>ERZ824600.42-NODE-42-length-176914-cov-14.189999_pt1 | contig 176914 bp, 149 predicted proteins | sample MGYA00519933_ERZ824600 | MGnify/ENA primary metagenome ERZ824600 (study PRJEB31778, sample SAMEA3449178) | human gut metagenome | biome: human gut; feature: human-associated habitat; material: faeces | place: United Kingdom | collected 2010/2012 ...
AAATTAGGTATCGTGGGTCTGCCCAATGTGGGCAAGTCCACGCTGTTCAACGCCATTACGAACGCGGGCGTCGCGGCGGATAATTATGCGTTCTGCACCATCGACCCGAACGTCGGTGTCGTATCCGTGCCGGATGCGCGGCTCGAGTGGCTGCGCGACCAGCATAACCCCAAGAAGTTCACCCCCGCCGTCATCGAGTTCGTCGACATCGCGGGTCTGGTCAAGGGCGCGTCGAAGGGCGAGGGTCTGGGCAACAAGTTTCTGGGCAACATACGTAATACGAATGCCATCATCCACGTACTGCGCTGCTTCGACAATGGCAACATAACCCATGTCGACGGTTCGATCGACCCTGTGCGTGACAAGGAGATCATCGACACGGAGCTTCAGCTGAAGGATCTCGAGACGGTGGAGAACCGCATAGGCAAGTGCCAGAAGCAGGCTACGGCGGGAGACAAGACGGCCAAACGTCAGTTCGAGATACTGTCGCTCTACAAGGCGGCGCTGGAGCAGGGGCGCAGTGCGCGTACGGTGCCTCTGGAGAAGGAGGACCGCAAGCTGGTGGCCGATCTGAATCTGCTGACCGACAAACCGGTGTTGTACGTCTGCAACGTCGACGACAAGAGCGCCGTTACGGGCAATGCCTATACCGAGGCGGTGCGTGCGGCAATTGCCGACGAGAATGCCGAGATGTTGATCGTGGCGGCGGCGACCGAGGCCGACATCGCCGAGTTGGAGGATTACGAGGAGCGGCGCATGTTCCTTCAGGACATGGGGCTTGAGGAGTCTGGGGTGAACCGCCTGATAAAGGCGGCCTACCGTCTGCTCAACCTCGAGACTTTCTTCACGACGGGTGCCGACGAGAGCCGTGCATGGACTTTCGTGCGCGGTATGAAGGCTCCGCAGACGGCAGGTATCATCCATACGGACTTCGAGCGCGGCTTCATCCGTGCCGAGGTTATCAAGTACGACGATTACGTTGCGCTCGGCTCGGAGAAGGCGTGCCGCGACGTGGGCAAGATCGGCATCGAAGGAAAGGAATATGTGGTTCAGGACGGTGACATCATGCACTTCCTGTTCAACGTGTGATATTACAAACCTGTTTAACATCTTAACATCGTACGGTTATGAAACGATTCAATGCAGTCGTAATCGCCCTCTGCATAGTGCTGAGTGCGATCTTTATCGGGCGGGCCTATACCTACAAGTATCGGGTTCAGGACACTATCGAAGTTACCGGACTGGGAGAGACGGACTTCACATCGGATCTTATTGTCTGGCGGGGCTGGATTACGGCCGAGGCCGGAAATGTGGCTTCGGGATATGCGCAGATCGAATCGAGCCGGAAGAAGGTGTTGGATTATATTGTGTCGAAGGGGATTCCGGCCGACAGCGTGGTCTTCATGTTCGTCAATGTGAACAAGGCTACCGAACCGGTCTACTCGAGCGACGGAAACTATATGGGGCAGCGTTTCGTGGGATACGACCTGCGTCAGGAGTTTACGGTCGAGTCGACCGATGTCGAGGCCGTCGAGGCGATTTCGCGCGAAATCTCGTCACTGATCGCCCAGGGGGTATCGATGGAGTCGTGGGAGCCGGCCTACTATTACACGAAGCTCGACGACGTTAAGCTCGACCTGATCGAGAAGGCTACAGCCGATGCCAAGGAGCGTGCATTGAAGATTGCACGGGCGTCGGGTGCGAAGCTGGGACGCGTGAAGAGTTCGCGCCTGGGGGTTTTCCAGATCACGGGCGCCAACAGCAATGACGAATTTACGGCGGGAGGCCAGTTCAACACCTCGAGCCGCAACAAGAAGGCCCGCGTAACTGTCCGGCTCGAATACCGTATCAAATAGACGTACGGCCGGAGTATCGGGTGAAGGGAATTTTTATAAAAACGGATTATATGGCCGGCTGCGATGCATTGCGCGCGGCCGGCATGTCGGACGTGGGGGAGTGGAAAGCCTCCGTCCGATTTGAAAAGTTTACAGTATGAGTGACAACACAAGACCTGTTCGGGTGCGTTTTGCCCCGAGTCCTACCGGTCCGCTGCATATCGGCGGCCTGCGTACGGCATTGTACAACTATCTGTTTGCGCGTCAGCACGGCGGCACGATGATCCTGCGTATCGAGGATACCGATTCTCACCGGTTTGTTCCGGGCGCCGAGGAGTATATCATGGAGTCGCTCGACTGGTGCGGAATACATATCGATGAGGGTGTCCGCGAGGGAGGCCCGTACGGTCCGTACCGCCAGAGCGAACGTCGCGAGATCTACCTCCAGTATGCCGAGCAGCTGGTCGGGAGCGGGAATGCCTACTATGCATTCGATACTCCGGAGGAGCTGGAGACGGTTCGCAAGGAGTATGAGTCGCGCGGCGAGACCTTTGCCTACGACCATACCGTCCGCGAGCGGATGAATACTTCGCTGCGGCTGTCGGCCGAAGAGGTTTCGGAACGGATTGCACGCGGCGACCAGTGGGTTATCCGGTTCAAGATGCCCGAGAACGAGGAGGTTGTGATGCAGGACATGATCCGCGGCGAGGTGCGCATGAACACGTCGACGCTCGACGACAAGGTTCTCTACAAGTCTGCCGACCGCCTTCCGACCTATCACCTTGCCAATATCGTCGACGACCACCTGATGAAGATTTCCCACGTTATCCGCGGTGAGGAGTGGCTTCCGTCGCTGCCGCTGCACTATTTGCTGTACCGCGCCTTCGGATGGAGCGATACTCAGCCGGAGTTTGCACACCTGCCGCTGCTGCTGAAGCCGACCGGTCAGGGCAAGCTCTCGAAGCGTGACGGTGACAAGATGGGCTTTCCGGTATTCCCGCTGTTCTGGAAGTCGCCGACGACGGGCGAAACGGCCCACGGCTACCGTGAGGACGGTTATTTCCCCGAGGCGGTTGTCAACATGCTGGCTCTGCTGGGCTGGAACCCCGGGACCGAACAGGAGATCTTCTCGATGGATGAGCTGATAGCGGCCTTTTCGTTCGACCGCGTGGGCAAGTCGGGAGCACGTTTCCAGCCCGACAAGGCGCGGTGGTTCAACGCGCAGTACATGCACCGCCGCGACAACGGCGAACTGGCGCGTCTGTTCCAGCCGATCCTGAAGGAGAAGGGTGTCGAGGCTCCGCTCGACCGCGTGGAATATATCGTAGGGCTTGTGAAGGATCGTGCAGTGTTCGTGAGCGACCTGTGGGATCTGAGTTCCTACTTCTTCGTAGCCCCGACCGAGTACGATGCCAAGTCGGTGCGCAAATACTGGAAGGATGAAGTCCCGGCCCGTCTGGCGGAACTGCGGGATGCGTTGGCCGGGGTTGAGGAGTTCTCGGTGGAGGCAACCGACCGTTTCGTACACGAGTGGAACGAATCGAAGGGTTACGTTATCGGACAGACGATGAATTCGTTGCGGCTGGCCGTAGTGGGAGCCTGCAAGGGCCCGTCGATGTTCGAGATACTCTATGTGGTTGGGCGAGACGAGACCATCCGCCGCATCGACGCCGCATTGGCAGCGATCCATCCGGAGGCCTGATCCGGCCCGGAGCTGCGGATCTTTATGAGGTCCGGGATCGGAGGCAGGTGCTTTTGATGCCCGAGGCTGTGGATTGGGATTTGATCGGTTCAGCGCGCTGTGGAACAGGTGTTGCATGATATGGTCTGAGCCGTGGATTTTAATTAAATTAAACGGAATAGAGATATGAACTTCAAGGAACTTGTGGAGGAGCGCCGTTCGGTTCGGCGTTACTCGGACCGGGAGGTCGAGCAGTCGAAACTCGATTACATACTCGAATGCGCACGTCTGGCACCGTCGGCCGTGAACCGTCAGCCATGGTATTTCTCCGTTGTCCGGAGCCGTGAGGCGCGGGAGCGTCTTCAGCGCTGTTACGGTCGCGACTGGCTGTCGACGGCACCGGTCTGCATCGTGGTTCTGGCAGATCGGAATGTTTCGTGGAAACGGCCGTTCGACGGGCATGACCATGCCGATATAGATGCTGCAATCGCTGCCGAACATATCTGTCTGGCGGCTGCTGAACAGGGTTTGGGGAGTTGCTGGATCTGCAATTTCGATCCGGCGGAGTTTGCGGTGCAGTTCCCGCAGCCCGAGGGTGTCTATCCGGTGGTGATAATCCCGATAGGCTATGCGGCCGATGAACCGCGCGAAAAGAACCGCCGTCCGCTATCGGAGACGGTTTCGGAGTTGTAGTGTGTGCTGCGGCCATCCGGAACGGGTGTTTGCGGTGCAGCATCTGAACAGGGGTGCAATTTCTGAACAGGGGTACCGCATTTGACAAGGTGTAGCCTCTGAACGAGGGTGCCGTATTTGAGCCAAGGTGCAGTTTCTGGGCAGGGCGCAGTTCTTGAATCAAGGGGCAACTTCTGGCCAGGAGGCAGCATTTGAATAGAGAGCAGTTTTTCTGGACAAGGGCAGCTCTTGAACTAATAATACTTTTGTGAATAAACATAGAAGGCCGGTGAGCAATCACCGGCCTTCTATGTTTGTGTTATCTACAATAGACCCCACGTTTTTGCGCAACGATCTGACAAGTGAGGCTATTCTATGCGGCTGCCTGTGCTTGTGCCCTTGCAGTCGATGTCCATGACCCCATGAAGCCCGGCCGGGCTTCATGTTTCGGCATGTTCGGGCTTCTGAGCCAATATTCGGGGCGGGAAACTATGCGAGCAGTTCGCGCACCTTGTTCGAAATATCCTTGCCTTCGGCTTTGCCGGCCAGGCGCTTCGAAGCTATTCCCATCACCTTGCCCATCTCCTTGATGGACGAGGCTCCCGTTTCGGCGATAATCTCGCGCAGGGCCGCCTCCAGCTCCTCTGCCGAGAGCGGTTTGGGCAGGAACTCCTGCATGACCCGTACCTGCGCCATCTCCTCGTTGTAGAGATCTTCGCGGTTCTGCGACTTGTAGATCTCGGCCGCATCCTGACCCTGCTTGCAGAGCTTGCCGATAATCTTGAGCGTATCGGCATCGGGAAGTTCGGCGATCTCGGTTGAGGCGGTTTTGGCCTCAATGATATATTTCTTGATGTTGCGCAGCGCACTGAGGCGTACCGTATCCTTGGCCTTCATGGCCTCCATGATACCTTTGCTGATCTGTTGTTCCAGACTCATGGTTGTATGTTTTTGGTTCACATTTGTTACGTCCGCAAATATACGAATAAAATGCGGCAGGCTATTCCCTCCCGTCGAAGAAATCAAGGGCGTCTTTCATCAGACGGTCGCGTTTCTGCTGGTCGGTGACGGTTTCGAAGGGGAAGCCGAGCACGATCGTCTTGTAGTCACCGCGGAATGCCGTGCCGGCACCGAGGCCGTTTTCCGAATAGCACAGTATGGTATATGCACCTTTGCCGACGGGGGCGATGGCATCGGGCGACTCGACGGCATAGCATTCGCTGCTGAGTTCGGTGTTGAAGCGGTATTCGGCCATCGGGAAGCGGGCGGGCGAACGTTTCGTTCTGACTGCTCCGCGACGGGCCGCGCGTTGGCCTACAAGCCGGTAGTGGAGCACTTCGCGTGCGAACGTCTGGTCTGCGGGACAGGCATCGGGACCGTGCCAGAGGTCGCTGCCGACATAGCTGCCGCTGACCATTATGTTTCCGCCGGTGGAGGTGAAGTGTGTGATTGCACGTTGCAATTCGGGCGTGAATGTGCGGAACTGAATACCGCCGGTGCCGCGCCCCATAACCGTTGACCGCTGCTTGCCGAGGATCAGGTCGATGATCGGGTAGTGAGTCATCAATGTTGTATCCGCCTCGACGGCCTGAGCCGAAGCCGAGCAGAACGAATATCCGGCTGCCGCGATCGAACGTCCGTGCAGGGCGGGGTAGTCGAATGTATTTCCGGCGAGCACCTGTGCGGCGTAATCGCTGTAACACGATCCGAGGGATTCGTTGTAGTTCTCGCTCATGGTCTCCGAGCGTCGGTATTCGCGCTGGTATCCGATGAAACTTATGTCGTTGAGGTAGGGTACACCGCCGTCGATGTGGTTGAAGAATCCGGCTATCGAGTCACCCTGGAAGTTGAGCGGGGCGCTGACGCGGTCGAAACCGTTGACAATCATCACGGTGCCCTTCTCCTGCGAGAGGCGGCATACGGCGAGTGTCTGGCTCGGGAAGCTCTCACCGCCGTCATTGACGGCCGTCACGCGGAACGAGTATACCGTATCTCGCGAGACGGGGATGATGCAGGCGGTATCGTCGACCAGGCGGCCGTTGTCGAACCCTGCGTCACCGCGGCGTGTGTAGATTATGTAACGTTCGGCGCGGGCCGACTCTTCGAGGGTATCGATCTGGGGACGCCAGCTGAGCCGTACGGAATCGCCGGTCAGGGCGGCGGCAAAGGCCTCGACGGGCAACGGCTGGACGACATACTCCTGATCATACTGATATGCGAGATATTGCAGAATACCCTTGTATACGGCGCGGCTTACGGTGAACCTGAAACGCGGGTCGAGGCCGTAACGCATGTCGGCGAAATTCTGGTGCGAGAGCAGTTCGAGGAGCATTGTGGGGGCCGACGGGACACGTGCTTCGTAATATGATCGGTTCCAGAGACCGCGGCGGGACCATTCGGGTTCGTATGCGGCGCGGACGTCTCGGCAGATGTTTGACATGACCATGTCGGCCAGGTCGCGCGAGAGGTATCTCGATGCCCCGCCATGATATTTACCGTTGTTTTCGCGGGTGAAGAATATGCCGAGCGTTCCGACAATCTCGTCATCCATCTTTGCGCCGGCATCCGAGTGGAATGCGAATGCCATGTCGACCGGAATCCTGAGACCCGTGCTGTCGGGCAGGGCCTTCGAACCTCCCATGAGGTAGTTGACCCAGTGTGCACGCGACATGTAGTCGTCGCGATAGTCGTCGGCACCCTGTTTTGGATTGTAGACCTTTTCGGGGAATCCGGCCCACTGGAGCCAGTACCTTGCCCCCTCGACATATCGCGGATATCCGCTTACGGTGGGTTCATACTCCATTTCGGGATTACGTTTCTCGGGAACGGGGATGCGGGCGATGTTTCCGTATCCGCCGCCGAAGCGGACGGCATCGGCCGTGACGATACGGTGTCTGCCGTGAGCCGAACGGTTTGTCAGCGTGACGCTTCCGTGAGCCTCGTCCATGCCCTCGGCGAAGTCGAAGTGGCCGAGGTAGATCCACGTTCCGCCGCCGATCATCTGATTCACTGCAAACGTCGTCTCACCGCCCAGATGCCGGACGGTGTACCGGGCGTCGTCAGCACTGTTACGGTGGCTCTGGTAGGATACATATACTGCATATCGGCCCTTTTCGGGGATGTCGGGCGTCCAGACGATCCGGCTCTCATCCTCCTTTTCGGGGTCGAGGCTGACGCACTCCGAAGCGCGGCACGATCCGTCGGTGAAGGGATTCTGACCGTCGGTGAAAGTCTGCTGCCGAAGGGCAAACCCACGTTCCACGGGGGTATACCATGTACGGTGTCCGGTATATTCATCGTATGTCGATGTACCCGGAGTATCGTTGTCGACGATAACCTCTTGAGTCTGCCAGTCCCGTTCGCGGGGGAGCATGACGTTTGCACCGGCATTTTCGAGCATCGGGACCAGGTATTGGAGCACATAGCTCTGTGTGTATAGGTCCTCGATCGTCTGCCAAAGCTTGGCCCTCTGCCATTGCCATTCGCCGCTGTTGTTGTCGAAGTACAGTCCGTGGCTCTGCCACATGGCAATGTGACGTCCGGCGAGGCCGCGTTCGGGCTGCGAAAGGGATGAGAGCCGAGTGACCAGCGGCCGCGAGGCGCGGTTTACGAAACGTTTCTCGTCGGTTTTGGGCTCGACGTCCTGGTAGATCTCCTGCTCGGCGTCTGGACTTTTCCGTTGGGGTATTTTCTGTTCGGGCGTTTTCGAGCGGAGCGGACGCGGGATCAGATCTTCGATGTTCTGGCGGTCGGTTATGATCCGTATCCTGAATCGGGACATTTCGTCGGGCAGGCACTCCCGTATGCTGTCGTATATCGGCGGGATGTTCTCCACCCGGAACGGGTAGTACGACATGTCGATATTTGTGTAAAGCTTGAGCGTGGTGTCGGAGACGCTGACACGTTCGACCTTAATCCGGCTGATTGTAGTTTCACGTTCGACGATTCGGGTCAGCAGGTCACCGATCCGATATTTGTCAGCCTGCGAGAGGGTTTGAGCATTTATGCCGGCGGCCGCGCATACGCATACGGCCGTCATTGCCAGACGGCGCATACGGGAATATCTATTCATTCTGACCTGATTAGACGGTTTGCGGGGACTCTTTTTTACGAATCAGCATAGCCATACCGATCATTGTGAGCAGGGCGTTTATGATCAGGAGTTCGAAACCGATCTGGTAACCGTTGAAGATTACGGGGGCGAATTTCTGAATCACGAAGCTCAGTATCGGGGCAATGATTGCCACCAGGGGCATGTATCGGTCATTGACCTTTGCCTTGAACAGGATTCCGAAGGCGAACATGCCCAGGATCGGGCCGTAAGTGTAGCTTGCGACGCTGTACACGAGGTTTATGACGCTGTCGTTGCCCCAGCGGTTGAAGACGAGGATTGCCAGACCCATGATGACAGTCATGCCGATATGAACGCGTTTGCGGACCTTGGTCAGTTTTTGGTCGTCGTATTTCTTGGTACCCTCGAGGATATCTACGGTATATGATGTTGTGAGGGCGGTGAGAGCCGAACCTGCAGCGGAATATGTCGAGGAGATGAGACCGAGGACGAAGAGTATTCCGACAATGGCGGGGAATCCGCCGTCGACGGCGATGAACGAGAATACCTGGTCGCTCTTGTCGATAACGGGAGTTCCCGAAGCGTCGACCATCGGGAAGAGTGATTCGGTTCCGGCGACGATATTTTCACGGGCGAGGAATATGAAGAGCAGCACGCCGAGCACGAGGAACAGGAATATTACGACCATCTGCATGAGGATCGAGATGATGAGGTTTTTCTGCGAGTCCTTCGGGTTCTTGCAGCTGAGCGTACGCTGCATCATATCCTGGTCGAGGCCGGTCATTGCGATAACCATGAATATTCCGGCGAGGAATTTTTTCCAGAAGTAGCGGCTGTCGTCGACGTCGTCGAAGAAGAACATTTTGGAGTACTCATGGTCGGCGATCTGTGATGTCATCGACGAGAAAGAGAGGCCCATGTCTTTCATGATGAAGACGATGCAGAGGACGACGCTGCCGATCAGGCAGACTGTTTTGAGCGTATCGGTCCAGACGATGGACTTTACGCCGCCCTGTTTTGTATAGAGCCACACCAGCAGCATCATTATGATCATGTTCCAGACGAAGGGGAGGTTGTACTGGTCGAAAACGAGGAGTTGGAGCACGGCGCAGACGACGTATGCACGGAGTGCGGCGCCGAGCATTTTGCTGATGAAGAAGAACCATGCACCGGTTTTGTGTGACATGACCCCGAACCGAGTATCGAGATATTCGTACAGCGATACTACATTCATGCGGTAGAACAGCGGAATTAGGACGAAAGCGATGATCAGGTATCCGACGAAGAATCCGAGTACCATCTGCATGTAGGAGAAGCCGTCGGCGGCGACCGAACCGGGGACTGAGATGAAAGTTACGCCGGATATTGCCGCGCCGACCATTGCGAATGCGGCGATGAACCAGGGGGTTTTACGGTTTCCGGTGAAGAAGCCGGCATTATCGGTCTTTCGTCCGGACCAATAAGCCACGATGAATAGCACCGCGATGTATGCCAGGACGGTGACGATAACGGAAAGAGGTGTCATAGGAGATATTTTAAGTTAGTAATCTGTTATAGGTAAATCGCCCCAAATATACTAAAATCTCGCGAGAAAACTGCCGTTTCGGCAAAAAATAATGGACGTTTTCGGGCATGCGGCGGACGGCGGTTCTGATGTTCTGGACCGTTGGCCGTATTCCGGAGTCGGGTTGGCGGGGATGCCGGCCGACGGGGCTGGCGGTTGAACTTCAGAATCTTATTTGGAGTTCCAGGCCGGCATGTATCGGTTTGCCGCGCTGCATGAACCTGTTGCCCATGCTCTCGAAATAGAAGGACTGGTATTTTTGGTTGAGGGCGTTTCGGATCCAGAGTGCCAGGACGCCGGCACCCTTTTCGAAGCTTATCCTGCCGTTCAGTGTACCGTAGAATGGCTGGCTTGCGAGATTGTCCTCGGTCCAGTAGATCCGTCCGGCGGCGTTGAAGTCGAGGGCGATGCGGATCCGGTCGAGAAGCCTGCTGTTGTCGAAGTGCATGACATGCTGCAGCCCGATATTGAGGGTATGCTGCGGGATGAAGGGGACATGCTTGCCGCTGAAATCCTCTTCGGTACCGCCGTTGAGAATGGTGCGGTAGTCGACGAATGTGGCCTCGATGAAACCGTATCCGACGTTGAGGAGCCACGAGCGGGCGATTTCGGACGCAACCGAGATCTCGGCGCCCAAGCTTCGGCTTTTGCCGGCGTTGCGGGTGATACGTCCCATTCCGTTCTCGGAGAACTGCGACACCTGCTGGTCGAGCGTATTCATCAGGAACAGTGCGGCATCGGCGGTCATCCGGCCGTTGAAGAGGGTAAGGTGGGTTCCGACCTCGTAGTTCCAGGCGTGTTCGGGTTTGTAGAGGGCTGCGGCGTCGACATCGATCTCCGTTTCCGGCATCATCTGTCCGATCATCTGGGCTACCGGGCTGAGCGCCTGGCTTGCGAGCATGGCCTGCTTCATGGAGTTCATGAGCTGGTATTGCGCCAGATCGTTGAACATCTGTATGTTGTACCCTCCGGAGCGATATCCCCGTGCCACGGTTGCATAGATGTTGTTGGCTTCGGCCCATTCGTACTGCAGGGAGAATCGCGGGAGCAGCTGCAGGTAATCGTGTTTCATCTTGCCGGCGAGCAGGGATGCAGCCTGCATGTTGTTGTCCTCGAGCCGCATTGGCCCCATCTGCAGCGAGAAACCGAAGTTCATGGGATCGCTTTGCGAGCGGTAGTCGAGCGACATTCTCTCGTAGTCGAGGCGCAGTCCGGCCGAGAATGAGAGTCCTTCGACCAGTATGTCGTTCCAGGTGCTCTGGTGGTATATGGCGAGGCTCATCTGCGGGGTTGAGAAACGTCCTTCGATCGGAAGCCGGTCGTTAAAGATCGACAGTTGCATCCGAGGAGCCTGCGGCGAGGATGGGAATGCGCTGTTTGCCTTTTGTTCGATCAGTTCGGAGATTCCCTGCCGCTTGAATACGACCGGCGCCGAGGTTTCGAGCCATTGGTAGAATCCGAAGACTCCGGCGGTCCATTGCCAGCGGCGCTGGTGTTGCGACCTGATGACGATCTCCTGGCTTACGGTATTTGAGTGCTGGTTCTGTTCGAGGGTGAAGATGTCGGCCGGGGTGAAATCCTGGTCCATGCGCATGCGGTCGTCGAGGAGCTGGTGTCCGGTTATCGAGCTGACGGAGATATCGGCGGTGCGGTACTCGATCCGTATGCCGCTGTTGAGCATGTTGCGGCGGTATCCGCTCGGGTCGTTGTATGCGACATGTCCGATGTACTGGTCGAGCTGGCTGCCGTCGGTCCCGTTTTCGGCGGTTGAGGAGCCGGAGGAGGGTACGGGGCCGAGATAGATATACGGATAACCTCCTTGGTTGAGGTGTTCGAAGTTGACGTTGATGTCGATCTTGAGGTTGTCGGACGGGATCATCAATGCGTGCAGACGTCCGCCGGCGGTGTTACTGCGGTCGATACGGCTGTTGTCCGTGATGTTTTTGAAGAACCCTCCGGCATGCTCGTAAAACCCGCCGGCCGAGAATGCAAACCGGTTCGAGATCCGGTGGTAGTGTGTCAGCGAGGCGGTGTAGTTGTCATGCGTTCCCAGCCCGAGGCGCAGGTCGGTGCCCTGGTACGTGAACGGCGACTTTGTCCGCACCTTGATGACCCCGCCCATGGTGTTGCGGCCGTAGAGCAGGCTTTGAGGGCCTCGGAGCACCTCGATTTGTTCGATGTCGGCGTAGTTGAAGTCGAAGGCCGATTTGTCGATGTATGGTATGTCGTCGACGTATAGCCCGACGGCCGGGGTATTGATCCGCGATCCGATCCCTCGGATGTAAACGGCGGTGGTCATCCGCGAGCCGTAGTCCGGGATGAAGAGGTTCGGGACCACCGACGAGAGGCTTTTGATTCCGGAGATCTGTTTGAGGCTTAATTGCTGCCGGTCGAGCGAGGATGATGCAACGGGGAGTTCGCGCAGGTTTTTGCTCTCCTTTGCGGCCGGCATCACCACTATATAATTCATGTCGACGGTCATGGAATCGGGCTCCTGGGAGAGGCCGGTAGTCGAGGCCGGTTCGGAGTCCTGGGGCTGAAGGTTGTTCAGCTGCCGGGGCTCATCGCCGAATCGGGTGTCGGGTATTCTGTTTGCGCGGGCGTCGGAGGGCGTTGTCGCCGCGAGCGCCGCCGTGACAAGGATGATTGACAGGAATTTCATGACAGTCTGGGTTGCAGGATTTAACCGGCTGCAAAGTAACGGCGTTTGGATGATCCGTGCAACCCTCATTTGTTAGGATTCTTGCCACGGCCGGAGCCGGGAGCGCTAAATACGGTCAACCTCGACGTACCCGTGCATTACGGCATAAATGGTGAGTGCCGAGACCGATTTTATGCCGAGTTTCTCGGTGATGTTCTGCCGGTGGCTGATGACGGTCGTGGGGCTGATATTGAGCCGTTCGGCAATCTCCTTGTTTATCAGACCCCGCACGAGCAGCTGCAGGACCTCTATTTCGCGGGCCGAGAGCAGGTGTTCATGCCGAGGCCCGTGCGGGGTGCCATGCGGTCCGTGTCCGTGCGCGGCATCGGTTGGGTGAGGATGTTCGGCCGGATGTCCGTGGCTGTGCAGGCGCAGGATGCTTTTTGCGAGATCCTGTTCGCTTTGGCAGATGTTGAGGCTCTTCATGCCGGCCAGTTGCGGAAGGTTGTCGCTGCCGGCCAGGACGATCGTCTGGGTCTGCCGCTCGAGGAAGAAGGCGGTATGCTCGAAATATATCTGCGCCGAGACGAAATAGTGGGCATACCGTTCGGGATTTGCGGCCGTCAGTTCGCCGAACGAGCGGAATGTCCGGATCGCCGCATGCGGAATGACCTCCCGGAGCAGGTTGAGCAATCCCAAGCCGCTCAGCGTATTGTGGTCTATGATGGCTATCGGGTGCATTTCGTCTTGCTTCAGCGGTTGTGACGGGAGCAGTAGTCGCGGATATTGTTCATGATGCACTCGGCGAGTACCTCGATCGACTCGGCGGCCGACCAGGCGTTGTGCGGCGAGAGCAGCAGCTTGTAGGGGTCTTTGATTCGGAGCAGCGGGGAGTCCGCCTCGATCGGTTCCGACGTGAAGACGTCGAGTGCTGCTCCGGCAATCAGGTTGTCGTCGAGGGCCGAGGCGAGTGCCGCCTCGTCGACGATTCCGCCGCGGGCCATGTTTATGAGCAGGGCGTCGCGCTTCATCGTTTCGATTTGTTGACGTCCGATCAGGCCGCGGGTATGCGGGTTGAGGGGGCAGTGTACCGAAACGATGTCGGAGGTTGCGAGGAGCTGTTCGAGTGACAGTCGCCGGTATGGCTCCTGGCGTTCGACGCCCGAGGTTGAGGCGTAGACGACCTCGCATCCGAGGACCGCGGCGACGCGGGCGACGCTGTGCCCGATTGTTCCGAGTCCGACGATTCCCCACCGGCGGCCGTGGAGACGGCGTGTCGGGCGGTCGAAGTTGAACATTCGCCCCTCGGACGAATAGCGCCCCTGCTTGATGAAACCGTCGTAGTAGACTGTTTCGCGCAGCAGGGCAATGGCGGCGCCGATGGTTGCTTCGGTGACCGATTCGGTGGAGTATCCGACGGCATTGCGGACTTCGATCCCGAGCTGGGCGGCGGCATCGAGGTCGATGGTGTTGAGGCCGGTTGCCGCAACGCAGATGAGCCGTAGTTTTGGCAGCGCTTCGAGCCGTGCGCGGTCGAAGGGCACCTTGTTGGTTATTATGATCTCGGCATCGCCGGCACGCTCCATAAGCTCGTCGGCCGAGGTGTTGTCGTAGGAGGTGAATTGGCCGATCTGTTCGATACCCTTGAGCGGGGCGCCGTTGAGTGTGTATCGGTCGAGGAATACGATCTTGGGTTTCATTGTCTGGGGTATTTTGTTATTGTTGTTTTTACTTTGTTTGCGGCATTTCGCCGATCAGGTCGCGGATGACCACCGAGGCGCATCCGCAGCCGAATACCGCCGGCATGTAGGAGATTGTTCCGGCATTCGACTTCTTGTTTGTTGTTTCGCTGATTATGACGGCCCCTTCGCGGACGGGTTCGGCCGAGAATACGGCCTGGAAACCGCTCCGGACCCCCATCTTGTGGAGACGTTTCCGGAGCATGTGGGCCAGCGGGCAGTGGTGGGTCTGCGAGATGTCGGCGATCTCCATTCGGGTGGGGTCGGTCTTTGCGCCGGAACCCATTGCGCTGACGATCGGAATGCCGCGGTCGAGTGCACCCTTTATGAGGGCGGCCTTGGGCGAGAGGGTGTCTATGGCGTCGACAATGTAGTCGTATTTTGCGGCGTCGAGGAGGCGGTATGTCATTTCGTCGCGGATGTACTCTTCGACCACCGTCAGTTCGATTTCGGGGTTTATGTCGCGCAGGCGGTCGGCAACAAGTGCAGCCTTGGACTTTCCGACGGTCGAGTGGAGTGCGATGAGCTGGCGGTTTATGTTTGATTCGGAGACTGTATCCGAATCGGCGACGGTCATGCGTCCGACACCGGCGCGGCAGATCATTTCGGCCGCATAGGCCCCCACGCCGCCGAGCCCGACAACCAGGACGTGTGCGCTGTTGAGGCGTTCGAGTTTCTCTTTGCCGAGAAGCAGTTCGGTACGTTCACTCCATTGAGGCGTTTCCATTGAATATACGGTTGAAATTGTTGTAGATTGTTGTTTCGAGGACCTCGGGGTCGCAGCCGATCGTATGCGCGACGGCGGCGTAGGTTTGAGCTATCGGGTCGGGACTGTCGTCGGTCTCGATGAATAGGCGGTCGGTCGGGGTCTGCCCGAGTGCCTCGACGGTGCGTGGCGAACGGAGGCTCCGCATCGAGAACGAGAGGCAGCAGCCGTGATCGACGGCGCGTCGTGCCTGCTGTGGCGATCCGATGAATCCGTGGAATATCGCCGTGACGTTTGTGAAACCTTTCAGGATCTCCATGGTCTGTTCGAATGCGCGTACACAATGTATTATAACGGGCAGGCGCCGACGGTTGGCTATTTCGAGCTGGCGGATGAATATTTCGCGCTGGCGGGGTTTCGATGCCGGGCAAATGTTGTCGAGTCCGCATTCGCCGATTGCCGACAATCGGGCGTCGGTCGCGATTCGGGCGGAGGCCTGTTCCCACACCTTGTCGGCATCCCACGGGTGTATTCCGCAGGAGTAAGGCACGTGGATTGGCGCGGGGGCGGGATCGAGAGCGTTCAGGGAGAGCATTTCGATGGCACCTCCGGCAATTCGGTGGGTGTGAATGTCGACGTATACGGCAGCTCGGGACATAAGTTGAACATGTAAACCGATGACAAAAGTATAAAAATTTAAAATATCCGAACAAAGCTACTGTTATGATTTTAACAATGGAAATAAATTAGTATTTTTGCGCGCGAATAGTTTTGTGAAAGGATGTGCATATCCGGATAGAGGATTGATGAGATCCATATTCCGGGACAACGATATGGAAGGAACGAACAAATTTTCATAAATCACAATTATTAACCAAATAACCAAATGTCGAAAATCATCAAAATTAACAGGGGGCTCGACATCAATCTTCAAGGCAAGGCAGCGGCGAAGACGACAGTATTGCCACAGGCAGGCAGTTATGCCGTATCGCCGTTGGATTTCGAGGGGTTGACACCCAAACTTTTGGTTAAGGCAGGGGACAAGGTCAAGGCGGGCGATGCGCTGTTTTTCGCGAAACACGACGAACGCATACTCTTTACGACACCTGTCAGCGGAACGGTATCGGCTGTGAACCGCGGCGAGAAGCGCAGAATTCTCAACGTCACGGTAGAGGCGGATGCCGAACAGAGCTACAAGAAGTTTGAGGTACCGTCGCTCGAATCGGCCACGCGGAGTGATGTAATCCGGCTTTTGCTCGAGTCGGGATTGTGGCCCATGATCATTCAGCGTCCGTTCGGAGTGATAGCCAAACCGGATGATACGCCGAAAGCAGTTTTTGTATCGGGATTCGATTCGGCTCCTCTGGCTCCGGATACCGATTATGTACTTGAGTCGCGCAAGGCGGATCTTCAGAAGGGTTTCGAAGCCCTGGGACGCCTGACCGACGGCAAGGTTGTGCTGTCGCTCAACGCGGCAAGCGCCAACAAGTCGTTCGAAGGGCTGAAGGGTGTCGATGTACACTACTTCCGCGGGGTTCATCCGGCAGGCAACGTCGGCGTTCAGATCCACCACATCGACCCGATCAACAAGGGCGAGGTTGTCTGGACGGTCAACATCCAGGATGTAGCGGTTATCGGCCGGTTCTTCGCCACGGGCCGCGTCGACATGACCAAGACCATCGCACTGACCGGCTCACAGGTCACCGAACCGCAGTACTATACACTGATCGGCGGGGCACTGGTATCGTCGATCGTCGGCGGGCGGATCAAGCCGCAGGCCGAAGGCGACAGCGTGCGCATCATCAGCGGCAACGTGCTGACCGGCACGAAGGTCGAGGAGGATGGTTACCTGACCTTCTACGCGCATCAGGTTACCGTGATTCCCGAAGGCAACAAATACGAACTGCTGGGTTGGGCCATGCCGCGTTTCAACAAGTTTTCGGTATCGCATGCCTATTTCTCGTGGCTCTGCCCTCGCAAGCAGTACGATCTGGACACCAACCTGAACGGCGGCGAACGTCCGTTCGTTGTCACGGGGCTGTTCGAGCGCTACCTGCCGATGGACATCTATCCGATGTATCTGCTGAAGGCTATCATGGCCGGCGACATCGACAAGATGGAGAATCTGGGCATCTACGAGGTCATCGAGGAGGATCTGGCACTGTGCGAGTTCGTCGATCCGTCGAAGACCGAGATACAGTATCTGCTCCGTCAGGGCATCAATCAGATGATAAAAGAGTTGGACTAAGATGAAATCATTGAGAAATATGTTGGACAAGCTGAAGCCGACCTTCTCGAAAGGGGGACGGTTCAGCGCGCTTCATTCGACATTCGACGCCTTCGAATCCTTCCTGTTCGTACCCAATACGACCACGCACAAGGGTTCGCACGTGCGCGACTGCAACGATATGAAACGTACGATGATTGTTGTTGTGGTAGCCCTTCTGCCGGCGCTTCTGTTCGGCATGTACAACACCGGCTACCAGCACTATCTTTCGATCGGTGAAACGGTTGGTTTCTGGGGGACATTCTGGTTCGGCTTCCTGAAGGTGCTTCCTATCATAGTAGTCTCCTATGTAGTGGGTCTGGCGATCGAATTCGCCTTTGCACAGGCCCGCGGACATGAGGTGAACGAAGGCTTTCTGGTTACGGGTCTTCTGATCCCGATGATCATGCCGGTCGACATTCCGCTGTGGATGGTTGCCATCGCCACGGCCTTCTCGGTAGTCTTCTGCAAGGAGGTCTTCGGCGGTACGGGCATGAACGTCTTCAATCCGGCTCTTGTGGCCCGTGTCTTCATCTTCTTCGCCTACACGCCGGCCATCTCCGGCGAGACGGTCTGGATCGCAGGCCTGGGCAAGGCTGCTGCCGGAACGGTTGTCGACGGCTTCAGCGGCGCTACGGCACTCGAACAGCTCACGACCGGTTCGATGTCATATTCGCTGTCGGATGCCTTCTTCGGATTCATTCCGGGCTGTATCGGCGAAACCTCGAAACTGGCTATCCTGATCGGTGCCGCAATACTGCTCTTTACGGGCGTCGCCTCGTGGCGCACGATGGTGTCGGTATTCGTCGGCGGACTGGTGATGGGTCTGGTATTCAACCTGATCGGCGCCAATGCCTATATGGAGATTCCGGCTTACGTACACCTGCTGGTCGGCGGTTTCATGTTCGGAGCGGTCTTCATGGCCACCGATCCCGTCACCTCGGCCCAGACCAATACGGGCAAATATATCGTCGGTTTCATGACCGGAGCGCTTGCAATCATGATCCGCGCCATCAACCCCGCCTATCCCGAGGGAATGATGCTTGCGATACTGTTCATGAATGCCTTTGCACCGCTGGTTGACTACTTCGTGGTTGAGCGCAACATCGCCCGCCGCAACAACCGTGTCAAACTCGCTAAAAAGTAGGAGGACGGAACATATGGCAAAATACAAATACACTTGCAAGGTTTGCGGATACGTTGTCGAAGGCGACAAGGTTCCGGAAAAATGTCCGGTCTGCGGAGCTCCGGCATCGGAATTCACCGTCGAGAAGCTTGGCGGCAAGAAGTTCCTGGGCGGCAAGGAGAACAATGCATATATAATATTCTATTCTGCGGTGATGGTTATCATCGTAGCGGTACTGTTGGCCGTAGCGGCATTGTCGCTCAAGTCGCGCCAGGATGCCAACGTGCTGAACGAGAAACGCAATGCGATACTTGCATCGCTCGGAGCGACGGACAAGAGCTACGATGAGTTCATCACGGCGTATGCTGTCGACCAGAACGGTGACAAGATCGACGGAGTGGACGTGTTCGTGCAGCTGAACGACCTGAAGGCTTCGTTCGAGAACAATATCTTCCCGGTATTCGAGTCGGCGGACGGACGATATGTGATTCCGATCACGGGCCAGGGCCTGTGGGGACCCGTATGGGGCTACATGGCCTTCGAGCACGACCTGAATACGGTTTCGGGCATCATTCTGGACCACAAGGGCGAGACCCCGGGTCTGGGAGCCGAAATAGCTATGCCAGCCCATCAGGCGCTCTACAAGGGCAAGCAGATTTTCGAAGGCGACCAGTTCGTTTCGATCAAGCTGAAGAAGGGCGGCGCCACACCGGGCAACCTTCATGAGGTTGACGCCATCAGCGGCGGTACGAAGACTTCGGACGGCGTGAGTGCGATGCTTTACAGCAGTCTGGAACACTACCTGCCGTGGATGGCCAAACAGAAGGCCTCCGCTTCGGACCAGGCAGCCGTAACGGCACCGGCGGCGGAGCAAGAGTCTAACGATCAAAATTTGGAAAGCAATGAGTAATATTGAGGGAAAAGAGCCGATGTTTTCGGCCAAGAACATGAAATATCTGACCGGTCCCTTATCGGCGAACAACCCGGTCATCGTACAGATTCTCGGTATCTGCTCGGCGCTGGCTGTTACGGTCAAGGTCAAGCCGGCTTTGGTCATGGCGATATCGGTAACCGTTGTCACGGCGTTTTCGAACCTGGTGATGTCGTTGCTGCGCAAGGGCATACCGTCGCGAATCCGTATCATCGTGCAGTTGGTGGTTATCGCGGCGCTGGTGATTCTGGTCGACCAGGTGCTGAAGGCATTCGTCTATGACGTATCGAAACAGCTGTCGGTATATGTGGGACTGATCATCACCAACTGTATCATCATGGGCCGTGTCGAGGCCTTCGCCCTGGGCAACAAACCGTGGGCCTCGTTCCTCGACGGTATCGGCAACGGTCTGGGTTACGGTGCCGTTCTGGTTACGGTAGCCATCGTGCGCGAACTGCTGGGCTCGGGCTCGCTGTTCGGATTCCAGATCATCAGCCCGAGCTGGTATGCGGCAAACGGCGGCTGGTACTACAACAACGGTCTGATGCTGCTCTCGCCGATGGCGCTGATCCTCGTCGGCTGCATCATCTGGATCCACCGCTCGTACAACAAGGATTTACAGGAAAAATAGGAGGTAGCATATTATGGAGTCATTGAATATATTTATCCGGTCGATCTTTATCGACAACATGGTATTCGCGTACTTCTTCGGCATGTGTTCGTACATCGCCGTATCGAAGAGCGTGAAGACGGCGTTGGGACTCGGAGCTGCGGTAACGTTCGTGATGGTCATGACGGTTCCGCTGAACTACCTTCTTAACGAGTATGTGCTGAAGGCCAATGCACTGGTCGAAGGCGTCGATTTGAGTTTCCTGTCGTTCATCGTCTTCATAGCGGTGATCGCCTCGTTCGTACAGCTGGTCGAGATGATCGTCGAGAAGTTCTCGCCGACGCTCTACAACCAGTTGGGCATCTTCCTACCTCTTATCGCGGTGAACTGCGCCATCATGGGAGGTTCGCTGTTCATGCAGCAGAAGGTCGATGCGGGAGAGATCAGCACGCTTTGGCAGTCGATTGTCTACGGTCTCGGTTCGGGACTTGGCTGGTGGCTTGCCATAGTGATGATGGCCGCGATCCGCGAGAAGACCACCTATTCGAACATTCCCAAGGCATTGCGGGGTCCCGGTATCGCCTTCATCATTACGGGTCTGATGGGTATCTCGTTCATGATATTCTCGGGTATTCAGTTCTAACCATTAAAAGAGATCAAAGAAGATGATTAACACTATAATAGTTGCAATCGTGGCCTTCATGGTGGTGACGCTGGTACTTGTGGCGCTGCTGCTTGTGGCGAAGGCCAAACTGACGACATCGGGTGATGTCACGATCGACATCAACGATGGCGAGAAGGTTCTGAATACGGCGAGCGGTTCGAGTCTTCTGGCGACTTTGGCCAACAACAATGTCTTTTTGCCGTCGGCATGCGGCGGCGGCGGATCGTGCGGCATGTGCAAGTGCCAAGTACTGGAGGGCGGCGGCGACATTCTGCCGACCGAAACAGGTTTCATTTCGCGCAAGATGCAGAAGGAGCACTGGCGTCTGGGCTGCCAGGTCAAGGTGAAGAATGACCTGAAGATCCGTGTGCCGGAGTCGGTACTTGGCGTGAAGAAGTGGGAGTGTGAGGTTGTTTCGAACCGCAACATTTCGACATTCATCAAGGAGTTTGTGGTCAAGCTGCCCGAAGGTGAGCACATGAAGTTCCGCAGCGGCGGTTACATCCAGATCGACATTCCGAAGTACGACGAGATCAAGTTCTCGGACATGGATGTCGACGAGCGTTACCGTGCCGACTGGGACAAGTTCAAGATGTGGGATCTGGTAGCGCGGAATCCGGAACCGACCTTCCGTGCCTACTCGATGGCCAACCACCCGGCCGAAGGCAACATCATCATGTTGAACATACGTATCGCCACGCCGCCGTTCGACAAGGCTACGGGCGGATTCATGAAGGTGAATCCGGGTATCTGTTCGTCGTATGTCTTCTCGCGCAAGCCGGGCGACAAGGTTACCATATCGGGACCTTACGGCGAGTTCTTCCTGCCGGACAACCTGTCGGAGAATCAGGAGTTGATCTTCATCGGCGGCGGTGCGGGTATGGCTCCGATGCGCAGCCACATCATGCATCTGTTCAAGACCGAGAAGACGAAGCGTCCGGTATCGTTCTGGTATGGAGCCCGTGCATTGAAGGAGGCTCCCTATCTGGACGACTTCCACGCCATCGAAAAGGATTTCCCGAACTTCTCGTTCCACCTGGCGCTCGACCGTCCCGATCCGGAGGCCGATGCCGCAGGAGTTAAATATACGGCTGGATTCGTTCATCAGGCGCTCTATGACAACTATCTGAAGAACCACGAGGATCCCGAAGGCTGCATCTATCTTATGTGCGGACCTCCGATGATGGTTGCGTCGGTGCTCAAAATGCTTGACAGCCTGGGCGTTCCGCCTGAGAATATACTTTACGACAACTTTGGCGCATAGTCGTCCGGGTTGGGTATCATAATGGCGATCGGGGTTCTCTCCCTTGCAGGAGAATAACCCCGATCGTTTTTTTGCCGGAATTGCGCGTGATGTTATTTCCGCTTTCAACGGGTTTGCAGCCTCGGTGGTTAATCTGGATCGCGGATCTGTTATTATATATTAAGGTGTGCAGGGCCGGCGGTATCATTCATATTACAATGTTGTTACGGATTGCCCCGGGAGCCGGTAGCGCTATTGCCGGTATGATAAAAAATATTATCTTTGCAAAATTATGAAAAACATAGTGTTTGATTTGGGCGGCGTCGTTGTGGCCCGCGACCGCCATCAGTGCGGTGAAGAGTTTGCATCGTTTTTTGCCTTCGTGTGTACGGATCCGCTTCCGGACTACTGGACCGAGTACGACCGCGGTACCAAAACCCGTGAAGAGGTCGAAGCCATCATGGCCGGGATTAAAGGGTGTCCGATCGAGCGGTGCCGCTGGGCGATCGATCAGGCTATTTCGCTGCAGGCGCCCATTGCTCCGACCGAACGTCTGATAGGCGACCTGAAAGCCCGCGGATATCGTTTGTATGTCCTGAGCAACATGTCGTACGAGTTCATAGATTTCATCCGCCGGTTCGATGTCTACCGCAATTTCGACGGTGAGGTTGTGTCGTGCGAGGAGAAGATGGTCAAGCCGGAACCCGGGATATACGAATGTCTGTTGACACGCTATTCGCTCGATCCGGCCGAGACGCTTTTTATCGACGATCGGGCGGTAAATCTTCGGACGGCCGAGAAACTCGGGCTGTCGACCTTCCATTTCCGGGAGCCTCGTGAGGAGTCGTGTGCCGCATTGCGGCGGATGCTGCTCGGGGAGTAGTGCTGAGGGCCGTTCCCGCAGCGCCGGGCGAATTCCGGCGGTCCTGAGGCAGGGCGGAGTGGGTGAACGTGTAGATGTACGGGACGTAACTTCGTGGTCCTGAAGAGGATGGTTGATTTTTGGATAATGGTAATTGATAGCGCGTAATACACTACTGATGAAACCATATTGCAGAAACCTTTTATTTTTGTTCGGCATGTTCGTCTGCGGCTGTGCGGGAGCATCGGCAGATGATTCGAAAGACTACAAGCCGCATATTTACGGCACGGTAAAGACAAAATTCGAGATAAGTACATATGACGGGCAGATGCGTTTCAATGTCCGGAATTCACGTCTGGGCGTTCGCGGGAATGTATCACCGGCTCTGCGCTACGCCATGCAGATCGAATTGAGTTCGGAGGGCAAACTCGAGGTCCTCGATTCGTACGTTGCGGTCGACCTGAAGCGCCTCAGCATATCTCTCGGACAGCAGCAGTACGGTTTCAGCACCGAGCTGGACCGCGGCGGCAAAAACTACTTCGCCAACCGGTCGTTTATCGGCAAGTTCATATCGCAATACTACTCGACGGGTCTGTCGGACGGACGGCCCGTATATGATGTTAATACGATCGGATCGCGCGATATCGGGCTCTTGCTTTCGAGCGGCGGAGGGGATTTCCCGTTGACGGTGTCGTTGGGAATCTTCAACGGCGAAGGAATCAACAATCCGAAATGGACACGTCACGTCAATTTCGTGAGCCGGATCGGATATCGAATCAATCATCGGCTTCGGTTTGCGGTAGGGTACTACAACGGTCAGACCCCGGTTACGTCGATGGTCGCGGAGGCTGAAGACGGCACCCTGACGCTTGTCGGCTGCAAGCAGAAGATCGAGATGGAGAATGTCGAGGTGTTCTATACCACGCGTCGCTTCATTGTTGAGGCGGCCTATGCGACGCGGTTGCTGAGCGGCGACATGGGGCGTAACAGGATGCATTCGGTGCTTGTACAGTCGCTTTACAAGATTCCGATACGCCGGAGCAAGGTCTTTGACCATTTTGCGCCGATGGTCCGCTGGGACTGGGTCAACGACTGCAAGTATATCGATGAGGCCGATTCGTCGTTCGGGGCCTTTCGGGCGCACCGCATTACGGCGGGTTTGACTCTGGGTATGACCGAGAAGCTGCTTCGCGGCGAAATAAGGTTGAACTACGAGCACTACATGCTTGGCGACCGGCCGCTCCACATGAAGGCGAATACGTTGCTTCACAACAAGTTCACGCTGGAATTCATTGCGGTATTCTGATTTTTGTGGTGCTGAGGCCACGTCGGTCGATTATTGGAGGATTGGGGACTGTAAGAGTGGGAGATAGGATATTTGGGAATAAAAATTCGCGGAAAAGTTTGCAGGGACGGAAAAAACCGTTATCTTTGCACTCGCTTTTAAGGCAATGGCGAGATAGCTCAGCTGGTTAGAGCGCATGATTCATAATCATGAGGTCGAGAGTTCAAGTCTCTCTCTCGCTACGGATGCAAACAGGTAATACATTTCAGGCAATGTGTTACCTGTTTTTTTTGTGCGTTTTCGGCGACATTTTGGCGGGATGGATACGGGTATAACCTTGTTCGGCCATGATGGACGGGTTAGTGTCTGGGAAGCACATCCCGGACATGTCGGCAATAAAATGCCGGAGTTGGCCCTTGCCGTCGAACGGCCATATCGAAAACACGGTGTTGTTCAGCCGGTGATACAGCCTGGGCACGGTTTTGCGGACGATCCGACACGTTGCATGCTATTGCAGCCCGATAGCTGTTTATAATTTTTTTATTTTGCCGAGAGCAGCCTGAAAACTTGATGTTGGAACTATAATGCTTTGTTCTTAAATGTGTTGACGTCTTTATGCTTCGTTAAATCGTATTTTACGTTGATGTTAAATAATAAAATAGTGTGAAAATTTGTAGAGCATTAATACGAAACGTTTGTTTTTTTAGCAAAAAAGCATTTATTTTGTGAACTCATATATTATTAGGAAGCCTAAACAGCCATATTTATATTACCCAAAAGCCATAATGCGTATGCGTAGATTATTTCTCGCGTTATGCCTTATTCTTTGTACAGCGGGTGTATTCGCGTCGCCGTGTACATACTCTACGGATGGCAGACATGATGAAACCAATATCGAATCGGTAATGCGAGCCGATTCGACAACCGAAACGGTGTTCTATTTCAAACCGAAGACATCGATGTTCTTTTACGAAGGGAACGATGAACCGATCCGCCGTGCGGGCGAATTGATCACCCGTTGGCGTAAAGAGATCGATTCGGGAGAGATGTATGTTATGGTGAACGGCTACTGCTCGTCGTTCCGGACCGAGTATTCCAACTACAAGATGGCCAAATTGCGCAGCAGTCAGGTGAAATCGTATTACATCACCAACTTCGGCCTCAAGGAGGAGAATTACATAACCAACAACTATACCACACCGTATAAGGGCGACAAGGATATCGTAGCGGTATTCCGGCTGGTTCGTGTGTCTGAACTCGTTTCGGCTCAGGATGGACATGCTGTTGCAGCGGATGTCGCAGCCGACAATGACGGTGAGACGGAGGTGTATTTTGAAGAGGATTCGACGGAGTCCGAAAACGAGGGCGAGATTGTGGATGCTGAGAGCGGTGATGTCCCCGATACCTCCGACAGTCAGCAATCCGATCTGACGTCTGAGCCCGTAACCGACGGAGAGAGTGTTACAGGAGACGATACCTTCACTTCGGATGTTGCAGCAACCACAGAGGCCGACGGTACCGATCGGGAGGCGTTGCTGACGCCGGGCCGTGAGAAGACCAGATGGGAGGATTCCCGCTGGAGAGTCAAGACGAATCTTCCGGCGTGGGCGCTTGTAGTGACGAACCTCGCCGCCGAATACCGGTTTTCGGAACATTGGTCGGCGGAGCTTCCGGTCTATTTCAGTGCGTGGACGATCTCGAATACCTATCGGTTCCGCACCTTCTCCACGCAACCGTCGGTACGCTACTGGTTGTCGCCGGAGTGGAAGGGGCACTTCTTTGGGGTGCACCTGACGGCCGGACAGTTCAATATCTCGACGGACAGCAAATTCAGGTATCAGGATGCTAACGGCATGTATGGCATGGGGTTTGATTATGGCTATGCAATGAAATTTTCCGAGAAGTGGGGTCTGGAGTTCAATATCGGCGCCGGCCTCATTCATACGAAATACAACGTATACTACAACATACGGAACGGAGCCCGTTTCGATACCCGCATCAAGAACTATTGGGGTATTACCCGTGTTGGTATATCGTTGATCTACACAATCAAATAAGGAGAGAAACATATGCATGAGTTCCGATACAGATTGTGGGTAATACTGTCAGTTCTTCTGACGGTATCCTGCGTTCACGAATATCCCGAGGATTACGGCGGTATCGACCCTACGGAGATCGACACCAAAATAACGTTGAGGACCGAACAGAAGTTTACACACACTTCGATAGCCAGCTCGCGTGCCGAAGAGAGTTTCGACTTCATGTATTTCATCGTCGAGCTCCACGAGGATGAGTATGGAGCTACGCCGCTGTTTCGTCGCGAAATCGGGGTTCAGAAGTTCCTGGACGGATCGGCCGCGATCGAACTCCACGAAAAGCTTCACGCCGGACACTACAAGTGTGTAGCCTACGCCATGGCGGCCAATTCGACCGACGGTACGGGGCGTATTTTCCAGACTTCCGACCTGTCGAATATCGGCTATTCGGGCTCTTATCCGGGCAATACCGATGCCAAGGAGTGTTATGAAACGCGTTTCGACATAGATCTTTCGCCGTCGGAGTGGTATGCTTCCACCGAGGTGACCAATCTGTTGAATACGCCGATGGGCAGTGTGGAGGTTATAAGTACGGATGTCAACGAGTTCATTCAGAACGAGATATCGCGCAATGAGGCGAATGCAGCTCCGGGTGACGATACGCGTGTCGACCTGTGGCAATGGGATGACTATTATATTGTTTGGAAGTACGACCAATACTATCCGGTACGCTACAATCTATACACGGGCTTGCCCAATCAGGCTCTGAGAGAGGTATCGTTCCGAGCCACGATCGTGCCTCAGAGCGATACGGAAGCCTCACTCGGATTCGACTACATCTTTGTCAACGGCCAGACGTCGCAGGTTTCGCTGACGCTTGAGGTTTATGACAAGAACAATACGCGGCTGAATGTCTATTCGGGCATCAAGGTGCCGATAGAACGCGGCCGGACGACCGTCATACGTGGAGAATACCTTACCAACCGGCAGGAGTCGGGTGTAGGTATCGATCCCGGTTTCGACGGCGATATCTCAGTAGAGCTGCCCGATTGATGAACCCTTGAAACCCAAACCCGAAATGAAGAGAAGTATCATAATAATTTTGTTGGCGTTGTTCGGCGCTGCATCATGCGGCAAGGAGGATATTCCATCCGACAACGGCCTGGTAAGGATAGTGTTGTCGGCGGGCATGTCGTCGGACTACACCCGAGCTGCAGCCGACGAGACGGTGGTTGCGGATCGTTGCATACTTGAGATTTTCAATGAGGACGGTACGCGGTATTACGATGACGGTCGGCGCCTTGTGGTACGGGCCGATGCGTCGGGCCGCTTCAATTTCGAACCGATGCTGATGGCAGGCCGCAGTTACCGGTTTGTCTTCTGGGCCGACAAATCTGGCTCGACGGCTGATGATGACCTCTATTATTCTACCGCTAACGGGTTGCGTAACATAACGCTTGTCGGAGATGTTCCGGCATGCGATCTCTCGCTTGATGCCTATTACGGGACGGAGACGGTTGTGGCCGACCACTCCCAGACGGTATCGGCAACGTTGAAGCGAGCCGTATGCCGCATCAATGTTTCGACGGGTTACCGGCCTGCACAGCCTGGTGACCGGACTGTGGCAGTGACCTTTTCCGATGCTCCGGCGCGCTTCGATGCAATGACAGGCGAGATTGACGGAGAGATGGCCTGCTCGACCTCGGCAACGGTTTCGGTACCGGCGGCCGGGGATGAGGTGGAGTGGTACATGTATATGTTTGCACCGGCGGATGCCGGCCTGCGGACGGTTGATTTCGACATGGCTGTAACGTCGGAAAGTGGTGGGATGTCGGAATTCGAATATTCGTTCAGCGGGATACCGCTCGTCAGAAACCACCGCGTAAATGTAACGATAGGTTCGGCATCGGGTGCCGGAATGTCCCTGCGGATGGAATGACCGGGATGAGTTGACAATTTGAAGCGGGAAATATAATAACAGGAAAGATAATAAAAAGTAAAATTAATGTTTAACCCTTGCGGCTACATCGCCATCGGTTTGAGTGAAGGGGAAGTGCCGCGATAGAAGTGAAGAAAGAACGTATGAAGAGACTGTTGATTTTTGCGGCTGTTTTGTCATTGGGCATGACAGCTTGCCAGAAGTCGGAATCGGTGGATGCGGCATTGAAAGATGTCCAGATTTCGGTTTCGACGCTCTTGCCGTCGCAGTTGGATCAGACACGAGCTGCGGGCGACGGTACGACCGTTGATCGCTGTATCATGGAGATCTATCTTGACGGCAAGTTGTACGGCGAACGCCAGGTGGCAGAGATACAAAATCTGAAAGCGGTATTTTCGCCGCGGCTTGTTGCTGGCAATACGTATGAGTTTGTCTTCTGGGCTGACAAATCGGGAGGCGATCTGGAGACCGACCTGCATTACAACACATCGGATCTGTCGAATGTAACCTTTGCCGAGGGTGATGTCTATCAGGGCAATGACGAGACACGCGATGCATTCTTCGGGACGGCAACGGTTATTGCCGACCAGAACAAATCGGTTTCGGTTGATATGAAACGACCTTTCGGACAGCTCAATGTCCGGACGCTCGACATGCAGGCCGTAGCCGACGCTTCGGCATCGTATGTCCCTGAAAAGGTTTCGGTGGCCTTTGTGTCGGTTCCGACAGGTATCAACCTGTTTACCGGTGCGTTGAACGGTGAAACGGCTGCCGTGGCATATTCCGAGCCTGTCGCACTGGCGAACAATGCCGGGAATGCAGGCGAACTTACGTTTGATTATATCTTTGCGCCGGCGGGAACGGAACAGTACCTGACAGACTTTACGATGTCGTTCCTGGATGCTTCGGGAGCAGAGGTGGCTGAGGACTATGCGTTTACGAGCATCCCGGTACAGCGCAACTACCGCACGATGGTATCGGGCAACCTGCTGACCAAAAAGGCCGATATTACGGTGAATGTGATTCCGGATTTCGGCGATGGGGATATCGAAGCGAATGTGGATCGGGTTCAGACAGTGGCCGATGCCAACGAGGCGTTTGCCAATGGCGCTACGGTTGTTGAGATTACCGAGGCCCCGACCTCCGATGCACGGATTATACTTCCCAAGACTGTTGAGGGTGTATATATAACGATGCCGGTGACGACGGTTCCGGTTACGATAGAGTATGCGGATGCGGCGACGGATGAGCAGAAACCTGCAACGGTGAATGTTTCGGGCGAGCTTGCGAATCTGATTATCAATGCTCCGAATTCGACCGTCACAATCGACGGAAGCTACAATGAAGTTACCTCGACCACGGCTGCCAATTCGTTGATTATTGGTGAAGAAGCCTCGGTAGAGAGCCTTACGGTAAAGCAGGGCAACGTCGAGGTTTACGGAACGCTGAAGAACCTTGTGAGCAGACCCGGCTCGGCACAAGTTACGCTTCATGCATCTACGGCGGATGATCTGCGGACATTTGCGGCACGGCTGAACGATGGCGGCAATAAAATATATGACAATGTCGTTCTGGAGGCGGACATCGATTTCGAAGGTTCGGAGTTTTATGTAACTCGGGTCAACAATGTTGTTTTGGATGGCCAGGGCCATAAGATCTCGAACTACAAGGTGGAAAAGAATACCCAGTCGGCCGGACTGTTCTGCGATGCTGTTACGGTTACGGTCAAGAACCTTACGCTTGAGAATGCCGAAGTAAAGGCTATTAATGACGGTGCGGGCAATGCGTATGCCGGAGCCCTGTTGGGCCGCACGTACGGTACGATTACCGTAAGCGACGTACATGTCGTCAATCCGACGATCGAGGGTGTCAACAAGGTCGGCGGTCTGGTCGGCTTCATTGCCGAGAACAGCATCACGGCGACCGGATGTACGGTTGAGGGCGGCAGCGTCACGACCAGTTATGTCGAAGGCGAGTCGGGTCAGATCGGAGGTTTGATCGGTTATCTTGGCTCGCTTTTCGGGACCACTTGTACGATTTCGGGCTGTTCGGTCGAGAATACCGTGATCAATGCCCACATGACGCGTGAGGATCGGACGATCAGCAAGTTCATAGGCTGCTTCCAGGGCAACCAGGCGACTGACGTGTTGATAATTGACAACTGCCGTGTTGAGAATGTGACGTTGAATCCGCTGGATGATATGGCGGCTGCTTACTTCTCGGAGTATGGCGACCTGCTTGGCGGGCAGCGCAATGGCCAGGGTACGGTCAAGATAACCAACAGCAATACGGATATCGTGATAGAGTCGAAGGCACAGCTTGCGTCGCTTGCCGCTTCGGTGAATGCCGGCAATGGCTATGCGAAGAAACAGTTCGTATTGGGAGCCGACATCGACCTCGGTAACGAGGCCTGGACACCGATAGGTAAAAGTGGTTCAGCTTTCCAGGGTGTGTTTGATGGCAAAGGCCACGTGATCAGTAATCTGTATATCGACACTCCTTCGAAGAGCGATGTCGGTCTGTTCGGCTTTACGACTGACGGCGAGATCAAGAACCTGACAGTACACAATGCCTTTGTGAAGGGTTATCTGGATGTCGGAGTGGTAGCGGGAACGCCCTATACTTCGAAATATACGAACATCACACTTACCGGAACGATACAGGTAGAAGGATTCTCGTATGTTGGTGGAATGTTCGGCAAGAATGCATATGCCAACCTTACTGATCTGACGATTGACGCCGATGAAGAGAGTTATGTCTCTGCCAACAGCGAAAACTACCGCACATATGTGGGCGGTGTAGTTGGTTTCATTGGAGAGGGCGGACATGTTATTTCGGATGTCGTTTCGAACATTGACGTTACGGGTACGACGTGTGATGTCGGCGGTATAACAGGTATAGCACACTATGGCAACTCGTTTGTAAACTGCTCGAGCTCGGGCAAGGTGACCCTTACCAACGCCCAGGATACTGGCGACCAGCTTGAAATCGGCGGAATTGCAGGTGTATGGATGAACAAAGAAGGCACCACAGTGACCTTCTCGGGCTGCTCGTTCACCGGTACGTTGACAACATACCTGAACGGAGAGGATTACTCTGCGGCCGTTGCCGAAACCAACAAGATCACCGGCGCTGCCTACAACAGAGGTTCAACTGACGGTGAACTCATAATCGAGTAACTGTCATTAAATATCTGCAGGAGCCTGACCGCTCCTGCGGGTACAACATTAAACACTTTTAACTTTTTATTAACATGCTGATTATCAACCTCGTTGTGTAAGCAACGGGGGGGGGAGGCACAAAACATCAATCAAACGATGAAGAAACTTCTTCTTTTGACGGCCATTACCCTTTTCGGGATGACCGCCTGCCAGAAGGCAGAATCGCCCGAAATCACTTCGGACGAAGTACAAATTACGGTAGAGACCTCGTTGCCGGGACAGCTGGACCAGACGCGTGCTGTGGGCGACGGTACGACGGTTGACCGCTGTATCATGCAGATCTATCTTGACGGAGAGCCGTATGGCGAACGTCAGGTAGCCACGGTCAGCAATCTGAAGGCAACCTTCTCGGCCCGTATGATTGCCGGCAAGACCTATGAACTGGTTTTCTGGGCTGACAAACAGGGTACAGACAAGAATACCGACCTGCATTACAATACGACCGACCTGTCACAGGTAACGTTTGCCGAGGGTGATGCCTATAAGGGCAATGACGAGACTCGTGATGCATTCTTCGGCAAGGTTGAGGTTACGGCCGACCAGAACAAGTCGGTTCCGGTAGACCTGAAGCGTCCGTTCGGTCAGCTGAATGTTCGGACACTCGATCTGGAGGAGGTGAAGGCCGCCGCTCCGGCCCTTGAGCCCAAGAAGGTTAAGGTATCGTTTGTTTCGCTTCCGACCGGCATCAACCTTCGTACCGGTGCGCTTCTCGACGACTCGAAAGCGGCTGTTGCCTATACCGATGCAGCGGCTGTTGTGGATGCAGCAGGCAATCTGTCGTTCGATTACATCTTCGCCCCTGCGGGAACGGAGCAGTATCTGACCGACTTTACCATGTCGTTCCTGGATGATGCCGGAACGCCCGTGGCATCAGATTACGAATTCGCGAGCATCCCGGTACAGCGCAACTATCGCACGATGGTATCGGGTAACCTGCTGACCAAGAAAGCCGATATTACGGTGAATGTAGTTCCTGGCTTCGACGGTACGATCGATAAGAAGATCGTTGAGGTTGCAACACTGAAAGATCTGAATACCATTATTATGAATGGCGGTAATGCCAAGATGGTAGATGACATAACCATATCGGGCCTGCCCACGTATATGTTTGACGACGCTGAAATCGACCTGAATGGTAATACCCTTACGGTAAATACACTATCCACAGCGTCGAAATCGACCAAATTCGATGTCTACGGAGCGTCTCTGACCTTCAAAAACGGAACCATTGAGGCTAACACCATGAAAAATGATTTGGATGTTCTGATTATCGGAGAGGCAGGTTCTTCGGTTGTATTGGACGACGTTATCATAAATACTAATGGTGTAGCCGTGGGCCCCAATGCACAGTCGACCATTACGATTAAGGATTCGGAGCTGAACTGCGGTCCTTATGCCGTAGCAACAAACGCTTCGGGGGCTACCAACCAGGATTATGGCGTCAAGATCGAGATCGAAAATACGACAATGAAAGGAGCAACTCCTATGTGTATCAATATACCGTGTACGCTGATCATGGATGGCTGTACGGTAATTGGCAATACGCAGGGTATGATGCTCCGTGGTGGTAGGGCAATGGTCAGCAACAGTACGATTGTCCTTGATACTAATGATTTTACTAGTGCCGAAGATGCCGAGTTTTATGCCAATTATTTCGAAGGGAACAATTGGGAAACCGGCAATAAGGTTAATGTCGCAGCACTGACCGTCGGAAACAAGGTAGCTGACACAAGCACAAGCTATCAGTATCCCACTGAACTGGACCTGAGGAGTACCACTGTGTGGGTGAGAGGAACATACGCTTCGTACTTCCCGGCAATGTATGTTTGGGCAAATCAGGGCGAAGGTCTGGGCGTGTCGATTGTTTACGATTCCGGTTGCTCGTTCATGCAGGAGGGTGGTTCGCCCAACGCAATAGTATACGGCAGCAAGAACATCACCGTAAACGGCGAGCCTCAGAATGAATAACCGGTCCGATGGCCGTAATGGCGGCATCCGTGGATATCTCGGTGATCCGAATATCCGGATTGTGGCGGGTCGACCGCTGGAGATGCCGCTGTTGCGCCTAAGGCCCGAACAGTAACGGAATATGGCCCTGCTTGAGGGTGAGGTTGTATCCCGTTGCAGATAGACAGACAAGCGGCACATTGAAGTTCAATGTGCCGCTTGTCTGTCTTCTGTATTTTGGATTTCGTCCGTCCGTCCGGTCAGATCAGTCAGCCATTACGGCTCTCCGACGGGGCAGGCTTGATCGGTTCGACGTGGATGCTTACGATGGTCGACGGCCCGAATCTCTCGCGCAGACGGCGCTCGATCTCGACCGTAATATCATGCGATTCGGCAACGGTCATCGAACCGTCCAGCCGGATATGTATGTCGACGGCAATGGCCGATCCTATCCGGCGGGTCTTGAGATTGTGCGGATCGTGCACCTCTTTTCGGGCGGTTACGATCTTGAGGATCTCCTCTTCGGTCTGTCGGGGCAGCGAGTGTTCGAGCAGTTCGCCGAGGCTCGATGATGAGAGGTCGTATGCAACCTTCAGGATCAGTACGCCGACTACGATAGCGGCAATCGGGTCGAGTATGCGCCAGTTTTGGCCGAGCAGACGAGCTCCGCCCACACCGATCAGCGTACCGATCGAGGATAGGGCATCGCTGCGGTGATGCCAGGCATTTGCCATTACGGCGGGGCTGTTGAGCTTGCGGCCGACCATTACGGTATAACGGTAGAGCAGCTCTTTGGAGACGATTGAGATTATAGCTGCCCAGAGGGCTATGGCACCCGGTTCGGGCAGGATGCTGCCTGTGGCGACATCATGTATGACCCGAATGTTCCGGATTATGATACCCACGCCGACGGCTGCCAGAGCCAGTCCGATGATAATTGTGGCGAGGGTTTCGTATTTTCCGTGACCGTATTTGTGATCATGGTCCTTTGGTTTTGAAGAGAGTCTGGTAAAGCAGAGTACGACGGCATCGGTAGCCAGGTCGGAGAGCGAATGTACGGCATCTGCGACCATGGCCCCGCTTCGGCCGAATATTCCGGCAGCGAACTTGAAGAGGGTCAGAATCAGGTTTACGGCGGATCCGACGAGCGTGACCTTGAAGATTGAATGTTCGCGGGTCGAGACGGAGTTGTTATCGATCGTCTGCATGATGAAGCCATTTAGTGAAATCGGACAGTCCGGTATGAACTGTCCGATGTCGGGTTTGTGTGGCCGGATCTGTCAGTCTTCCGGTCCGGTAATTCTGGTTTACGAATTATTTGATACGCTCGTAATATTCGCGGGTACGGGTATCGACGCGGATCTTGTCACCGGTATTGATGAACAGGGGGACGCGGATCGTTGCGCCGGTATTTACGACAGCGGGTTTGAGAGAGTTAGTCGAAGCGGTATCGCCCTTCACTCCGGGTTCGGTATATGTCACCTCCATGTCGATGATAGGGGGGAGTTCGGCGGAGAGGACCTGTTCCTTTTCGGTGTGGAACATCACCTCGACGATCTGGCCGTCGGCCATGAGGTCGTAGTTGTTGATGAGGTTCTTGTCGATGTTTATCTCCTCGAATGTTTCGGTATGCATGAAGTGAGCGCCGAGGTCGTCCTCATAAGTGAACTGGTAGGGGCGTCGTTCAACGCGCACCTGTTCGATTTTCTGGCTCACCGAAGAGAATGTATTTTCGATGACGCGACCGTTTTCGAGGTTTTTGAGTTTGGAACGGACGAAAGCGGGTCCTTTTCCGGGTTTGCAGTGCTGGAAATCGACTACCAGATAAGTTTTGCCATCCATTTCGATGCACATGCCGATTTTGATGTCCGCAGCATTTATTGTCATAATTGTCTCTATTTTAGTATATTTGAACTGAATCGGTAATTACGCGTGCAAAAATACAAAAAATCCGCAAGCAATCAAACCTTTATTCAATAATCTGCATCGATTGACTGGTGGATTTGTGAGCGGGTGCGGGCCGTGGTTTGGGTTTTGCTGACGGGTATTTGGTGGGGGGGGGAGTTTTTGTCACAGTTCGATGGGAGCGCATTTGAGGCCGAGTTTCCGGATATGTTCGAGAGTCCGGGGCAGTGCGTACCGCATGTTGCGGAAGGCCTTGACCGAATCGTGGAAAACGACGATCGAACCGCCTTCGATATACGGGATTACGTTTCTCAGGCAGGCTTTGGGGGATAGCTTGCGGTTGTAGTCGCGCGAGATTATGTCCCACATTACCAGGTGGTAACGGGCTGCGAGGGCCCGGGTTTGAGCCGGAGTTATTCGGGCGTACGGAGGTCTGAAGAGGTCGCTTCGGATCAGGTCTCCGGCGAAGTCGACATCCTCGACATAGCGTTCGGCCGACATTCCCCAGCCGCGTTGGTGCGAATATGTATGGTTACCGGTCTTGTGGCCGGCATCTATGATGCGTTTGTATAGGTCGGGATATGCTTCGACGTTCTTGCCGAGGCAGAAGAAGGTAGCTTTGGCATCGTACTTGTCGAGTGTGGCAAGTATCCATTCGGTGACGCCCGGTGTCGGGCCGTCGTCGAAGGTGATATATACGTTTTCCGCATCGTTGATGTCCCAAATGAGGTCGGGCATCAGTTTTCGCAGGAATTTTGGCGGTTTAATACGCATGGCGATGATCTGAATCCTTCTGCAAAAATAATGCGTTAAACCGGAAAACGTTTTTTTGTTTAGGCCAAAATATTATATATTTGTATGAAAATGTAAGCGGAATCGGATATAACAAACAAATAATCAGATATTATGAGGGGATTAATTAAAATTATGATCGTGGTATCGGCGGTCATTGGATTTGGATCGTGCAATTGGTTCCGTACGGTGGACAACTTTGACAAGTCCAATTCGCAGGGATCGCCTTACGAGTTGATCCTGGTAGCCAACAACCAGCAGTGGAACGGCCCGTTGGGCGATACGCTGCGGGCCATACTGACATCGGCGGTACCGGTTCTGAACCAGACGGAGCCGTTGTTCGACATCTATCGGGTATTGCCGTCGTCGTTCAAGGATCTTGTGGCCAAGCATCGCAATGTGCTCGTGGTTGACATAAACCCGAAATACAAGGAGCCGGTGCTTGGGGTGCAGTATGATGTCTATTCTGCGCCGCAGATAGTCGTTACGCTGGGTGCGGCCAACGACCAGGTTGCGACCGAGTATGTCTGGACGAATCGGGAGGCGTTGTTGCAGGTGCTGGAGATGGCCGAGCGCGACCGTTCGATAGCCAACGGAAAGAAATATTTCGAGAAGGGGCTCTGGCAGCTGATCAACAAGAAGTTCGGAATCGACATGTATGTTCCCCGCGGTTACGTTCTGCGCAACGAGAAGGATGACTTTGTGTGGATTTCGTACGAGATGCCGCAGTCGAGCATGGGCTTCTTCATGTACAGCTATCCCTACACCGGTCCTCAGGATCTGACCTTGCAGTCGTTGCTGGCGGCGCGGAACAAGTATGCGGCCTATATTCCCGGGCCTTCGGACGGTTCTTACATGACCACGGCCGATGTCTATGAGCCGGATTATTCGACCTACCGCATCGAAGGACGCCTGTGGGTCGAACTGCGCGGCTTCTGGGATGTTGCCGGAGACTATATGGGCGGTCCGTTCGTGAGCTACACTACCGTGAACACGCAGACCAACGAGGTCATAACGCTCGACTGTTACGTCTATTCGCCGAGCCTGCCGAAACGCAACTACATGCGTTCGCTCGAACACTTGAAGTACCTGATCTCGTTCCCGGGAGATGCACCTCAGAAAACCGAATAGGTTGCTGTCGGGCGCATGCGGTGGAGGTTGCTGAAGAGGCTCCACGTATCGGGTCATATGACAAGCGGAGGCCAGACACCCTGGTCTCCGCTTCTGCATACGATAGTTTGATAGTTTATGTATTGGCTGCGACAAGTGTGTGGTGGTATGGCTTTTTTGCGGTTGCCGAGTTGCCTTTTTTGCGCTCCATAGCACAAAAATAATTGAAGACGGACGGTTTACGGCGTTATTATGGCGTTTGATCCGATGTGCAGCCGTATGGCCGGAATCCCGTTTCGCCGTTTGCGGTATATTTCGTAACTTTACACTGTCATTGCAATGATTATGTGGTCATGAACATGACAATGGAACAACTTTGTGAAACAATAACATTGACGATCATGAAATTGCTAATCGGAACACTGATGGCCGTGATGACTCTTGTTAATGTAGGGGTTTCGGCCGCGCAACCGTTGCCGGGTAGAGCTGGTGAACGGCGACAGACAAAGGCTGATTTTCGGGACGTCGAGCTGTTGACAAACCATATTGCCAACTCGTTAAATCTCGACGAACAACAATATCGGGCTGTTTACCGGCTGAATGTCGACTGGCTTGAGCGTTGCGACCGGGTTAGTCCGGCGCTGTCGCTCAAGGATGGTATTCTGCGCTGGGGAAAAGCCTATAACCGTAAACTGAATCGAATCTTGAATCGCGGTCAGATGCGCATGTGGAAAGCGGCAGATCTGGAGTGGCATTTGCGAGTTCTTGGGAAAGCTCCGGTTCCGGGCGATCCGAAGGGCTTCGGGCCGCAACACCAGCGCCGTGATCCTGTAGGGCCGCGGATGGATCGGGGCAAAGGCCGCCGGCCTGGAGTGGATGAAGCTCGTCCCGGACGTCCGGCAGCTCCAGGCAAGGTTGGCAGGCCGGGTCGACGCGGCGGTCCGCGTGTAGATAATTGTGACATATGTGGCAGGAATGTTGTTGGGCCACGTCGGGATAGGAGTGCGGCCCGTTGCAGAATGGCTGCTCCGGGGGTTCCCGAGGCTCCAACTGCTCCCGAGGTTCCAACTGCTCCCGAGGCACCTGCCGCTCCTGCAGCGCCCGCAACTCCTGCGGCTCCCCAGGCCCCGGCTGCTCCCGCAACACCTCAGGCACCAGCAGCACCGGGATATCCCCAGGCTCCGGCTGCCCCAGCCGCTCCCGGGGCTCCGGCCGAACCATTGAATCTGTAAACCCGAGGATCGATCGATTATGTTACGATTAGGTTTGTTTGTCACAGTTATTGTATTATTTATGGAATCTATGTCACCATTCAAGCCGCATGGAGGATATGTCTCGCAGGACAATGCCTCGTTTGCCAGGACGCTGGCCGACAGTACGGTATATCTTATAGACGTCAGGACAGCCGAGGAATTTTCCGAAGGTCATATTCCAGGAGCGGTCAATATCAATGTCAGTCAGGCGGATTTCGAACGGCGGATCGATACGCTTGACCGCAATCGTCCGGTTGCGGTCTATTGCCGGGGCGGTTCGCGCAGCAAGATTGCGGCCATGAAGCTGAGTGAGCGTGGTTTCAAGGTTTATGAACTGAATCACGGTTTCAGGAACTGGGATGGCGCCAGGACGGTTGAATGAGTGTAGAACGGGCGATCTGGATGCATGGATAGTCTGATACTCAATATGATATGGTGCCGGGCGCCTTGCTGGGGCTTTCGGTGGTGAAACCGGACCTGTGAGGTTTCAGATATTGAAAAATCCCTTCAGATGATCATCTGAAGGGATTTTTCTGTAAGTCGGGGTAACAGGATTCGAACCTGTGACCCCCTGCTCCCAAAGCAGGTGCGCTAACCGGACTGCGCTACACCCCGTGTGACGTTTTTGCGGGGCAAATATACGAATAACTCGGCAAAAAACAGCGCGATTCGGGAAAAATAATCTTGCAAGGCTTATTCGGTATTTGGGGGATTACCCGCAGAGACGTTCAAAGGTATTTATTTGACGGAGGGTGGGATGTGATGCCGCTACGACCTGTTGGCGGACAAGAGTAATGGGCCGAATGGTGTTGAGGCCGTATTTGCAGTGTCGGGGTTACTTTTGGAAACGCATCGTATGTCGGCGAGCGAAATCGGTGATCGGACGCGGCAGCATCGAGAGTATCGGGACAAATATGCGGACCCAGCCGGCCGGCACGAATACCTTGCGGCCGCGGAACATGGCCCGCAGGGCCTGCCGGGCGCATTTTCGGGCTGTTATGAGTACGCCGATGCGGCATCCGAATCGCTGCAGGTTTCGTGGCAGTCCGTAGAGGTCGGTGGCCACGCCGGCGGGGCAGACGGCGGTCACCGTGACACCGTGTTCGCGCACTTCCTTGGCGAAGGCCCGCGAGAAGTTTTTCAGGTAGTCTTTGCTGGCGCTGTAAAGGGCCAGTCCGGGCAGCGGCATCCAGATCGAGTAGGATGACATGTTGAGAATGCGGCCATGCCCGCGCCGTACCATCTCGGCGCCGTAGAGGCGGCAGGTGAGGGTTGGGGTGACAACATGCAGGCCGATAAGCTGTTCGATCCGTTCGGGAGAGCTTTCCGTCACGTCGAGAAAGGAGAATGCACCGGCATTGTTGACCAGGATCTCGATTTCGAGCCTCTGGCTCGAGGTCCAGTCATGAAGTTTTGTTGCGGCGTCGCGGTCGACCAGATCGAGCGTCAGGCGTCGGACCTCGATACCGTGTTCGGTCGCGATTTGCTGCTGTGCCCGTGCAAGGGCATTGTCGTCGCGGCTTACGATGGCGAGGTTGTAGCCGAGTCCGGCCAACTGGTGGGCTATCTGGAGGCCTATACCGCTGCTGGCACCCGTTACCAGAGCCCATGCCGAACCTTTTTCGATCGCGTGTGTCATGTGGGCAAAGGTGTTTTTAAGGCAGTTTTGCCAGTTCGTCCTTGATTTTTTTGGGCAGGTCGGGGCAATCCTTGTAACACTTCATGTCGACCGAATACATTCGGGCGATGCAGTAGTTTTTGTGGTCGCAGCGGCTGCGGCATGCTTCGCCTTCGGTTTTGAGGCGGTTGACGAAATCGGGTTCGGTTACGAGTGCTCGTCCCATCTGGACCATTTCGAACCCGGCATCGAGGACGCGGTCGATACCTTCGCGGCTGACCAGACCGCCAACATATACGAGCGGGCATTTGAGTTCCTTGCGGAACTTGAGGGCATTTTCGAGGAAGAAGCACTCCTCGAACGGATACTGGCGGATCATGTATGGGCCGCATAGCCGCACGAAGTATCTCAGCCACAACGGCATGTAGTAGCTCATGGTGTAGATCGGTATCTGGCCTCGCATGACGGCCATGGGGGCCTTGCTGACGAATCCGCTCGAGAGGACGATGCCGTTTACGCCGTAGCTTTCGATCTTCTTGGCTATTTCGATTGACTCGGGGATCTGGATTCCGCTCTTGAAACCATCCTCCATGTTGTGCTTTACGAGAACGTTCATTCCGGTCTTTGCGGCGGCCTCCATGACGCGGTCCATGCACATGCACATGAAGCGCATCCGGTTTTCGAGCGAGCCGCCGAACTCGTCATGGCGGTGGTTGGTGTATGGCGAGAGGAACTGCGAGATGAGATATCCGTGGCCAGCATGCACCTCCACGCAGTCGAAACCGGCCTCGTGAGCCGTCACCACGGCCCGCCCGAAGTCATCGGCCACCTGACGGATCTCGTCGCGGCGCATTCCGCGCACGGGGGTGTAGGCATAGAGGTTGAAGCCGGTTGAGGCACCGATCGGGATCTGGCCGGCGGTCGAGTAGTGGGTCATGTTTCCGCAGTGGCCGATCTGTATCGAGGCGGCGGCCCCTTCGGCATGTATGGCGTCGGTTATATCCTTGAGCGCCGGTACTATTTCGGGGCGCAGCCAGAGCTGTTTCTTGAACGAGAGTCCGCTTCGGCAGACGGCGGCATAGGCGAGTGTGGTCATTCCGATACCGCCGCGGGCGACGCTGACGTGATATTGTTTGAGCTGTTCGGTGGGGCTGTAGTCCTTTCCCATCGACTCGAAAGCCGCCGAACGTATCGTACGGTTCCGGAGCGTTATGTTACCCAGTTTGTAAGGGGTGAATAGTTTCGATTGGGCTGTCTTATTCTCTGACATGGCGCTGTGTCTAATATATGAACGGGATTATTTTCTTGCGGTGGAGCGAAGTGAACTCCTCGCCGAACTCCTTCTGGTAACGGCGGTAGAGCGAGGCGGAACGCGGGGCGAGGTTTGCGAATGTCCAGAGGGCGAAAACCGCTCCGGCCCACGACCACGATGCTATTGCAAAGCCGATCCACTCGGTCAGTTCGCCGAAATAGTTCGCCGACGAGACGTATCGGAACATCCCGCCTTTTGGGATGTAGTGTTTGGTGTCGCCCGGTTTGCGCAGGTGGCGTATGATGTAGTCGGAGTGGAGGTTTATGGCCATTCCGGCGATGAATATCACGGTGCCGATGATGAACTGCGGGGAGTAGAGCCAGGCGGTGGTGTACATGTCGGCCGGGGCGAGGTAGAAGATCCATCCGCCCTGCATCAAGGCGTTGAGGGTGTTGAACACGGCTCCCATGAGGACTATTCCGAGAGGCATTTTGGAGTTTCCGCGGATGAGCAGCGGGAATATGAATGACCGCTGTGCATAGTGGCTCTGGAAGAGCAGGAAGAGGACGAGCGGTGCGGGCTGCCAGGTCCGGTGGGAGCAGAGCCATAGTATTGTCATGGCGATGAATACGGGGGCCTCCATCAACATCCATCCGATACGGTTTCCGACGGGGAGTCCGAATTTTCGGTTGAATAGCATTCCGTATCCGGCCTCGACGTAGTGGAGCGCGATGAAAACGATTACGGCCACGACGGCCATTACGGCGAGGAATGTGTAGTATGTCGAGAGTTCGATCATTTCGGTTGAGTTTTTCTGGCGTGAGGTTGTGCATGGCGGAGATTTCAGGGGCGTTTGCGGCCACTGCAATTCCGGATGCAATTTACAAATATAGCAAAAAAAAGCCGAAGGTCGAACCTCAAGAGGAATAATGGTTGAATATTCTACCCTTATGGGTTTAAAAGGCAGGTCTGAGGTTTGGAATAACGGGACAAATATGGTTGGGGAGGTTGGGATTGGCATATTTTATGAAGAGAGAATTGGTCAGGATGCGGCGACGTGTCCGAAAGCGTGAAAACGCGAGCTCTTTTTAATACAAATATTCCTAAAACAGAACCAGTTATGAACATTAACTACAACAATTTGCATCGCACCAATGTTGAGACGGCGGTTTTCGGATCGAAGGAGATGCGGCGGCCGGCGCCGGTGGACCGGATCCCGAAGGAGCCGACGACGCCCGAAATCGCCTATCAGATGGTCAAGGACGAGACCTATCCCCAGACCCAGCCGCGGTTGAATCTGGCGACCTTCGTCACCACCTACATGGACGAGTATGCGACACGGCTGATGAACGAGGCGATCAACGTCAACTATATCGACGAGACGGAGTATCCGCGTGTGGCGGTTATGTGCGGGCGTTGCATCAACATTCTGGCCAACCTGTGGAACAGCCCCGAGAAGAACGAGTGGAAGAGCGGAGCGCTGGCAATCGGGTCGTCGGAGGCATGTATGCTGGGCGGCGTTGCGGCATGGCTTCGTTGGCGTGCCAGACGCAAGGCCCAGGGCAAACCCTGCGACAAGCCGAATCTGGTGATGAGTTCGGCATTCCAGGTTGTGTGGGAGAAGTTCGCGCAGCTGTGGCAGATCGAGATGCGTACGGTTCCGGTAAGCTTCAAGCACCCGACGCTCGACCCCGAGGAGGCGCTGAAGATGTGCGACGAGAATACGATCTGCATCGTCCCGATCGAGGGTGTTACATGGACGGGTCTGAACGACGATGTCGAGGCGCTCGACAAGGCGCTCGACGCATATAACAAGCGTACGGGTTACGACATTCCGATACATGTCGATGCGGCGACGGGAGGTTTCATCCTGCCGTTCCTGAATCCGGATGTGAAGTGGGATTTCCGCCTGAAGTGGGTTGCGTCGATCTCGACCTCGGGCCACAAGTTCGGACTGGTCTACCCGGGTCTGGGCTGGGTAGTATGGCGCGACAAGAGCTACCTGCCGCAGGAGATGTCGTTCAGTGTCAACTATCTGGGCGCCAACATCACGCAGGTCGGGCTGAACTTCTCGCGTCCGGCGGCGCAGGTTCTCGGACAGTACTACAATTTCATCCGTTTGGGCTTCGAGGGCTACAAGGAGGTCCAGCAGAACAGCATGGACATAGCGCGTTATGCTCATGAGCAGATCGGCGCGATGCCGCAGTTCACGCTCTATTCGAAGGAGGTTGTTAACCCGCTGTTCATCTGGTACATGAATCCCGATTACGCGAAGAGTGCCAAATGGACGCTGTTCGATCTTCAGGCGGCGTTGCAGCAGAGCGGCTGGATGGTTCCGGCCTACACGCTTCCGGATGATCTGGAGAGTGTTGTCGTGATGCGCATCGTGGTGCGTCAGGGCATGAGCCGCGACATGACCGACATGCTGTTGGGGGATATCCGCAATGCGGTATCGGAGTTCGAGAAGCTGGAGTACCCGACGCAGTCGCGAATCAAGATGGATAAGAACATTCCGCAGCAGGGCAAGGTGTTTACTCATACGCACCATTGTGCCAAGGCTGCGGCCAAATAGAGCAAATGTTATGATGAAAAATGAAAAGAAAGGCGGTTGCGGATGCGGGACGTCGCGTCCGACCGACAAGGGCAAGATGACCGAGGATAAGGGTCATGCCCAGCAGGGAACGACCTCGAAAATGGGGAAGTAGAGAGAACTTTTTTCGATCCGGCCGTTAGGTCGGAAGGCGTGCGGCGGCCGTTTCGGGCAGCCGCATGCCGTTTTTTTTGTGGGGCGGTGTGGGCCGTCACTCCCCGCCGAATTGTTCGATAAGTTTCCGGGCCAGTTGAGGCATTCCGACTGCGGCGCGTTCGCAGATGTGGGTCAACGGGTTTCTGATTAGCGAGGTGTCGGGTTTGCCCGGGTCGACAAGATAGATCGGCACCTTCGGGTCGACGTACCGTACGAGCGATGCGGCGGGGTAGACGGCCAGCGAGGTGCCGACAATGACAAATATCTCGGCGCGGGCGGCGATACGCGTTGCAGTGTCGAACATCGGCACCGATTCGCCGAAAAAGACGATGTGCGGCCGCAGCAGCGACCCGTCTTCGGCGCGTGTATCGGGCTTCTGCTCCCAGCCTTCGAGCGGGTATATAAGGTCTGGGTTTGCCGAGCTGCGCAGTTTTGTCAGTTCGCCGTGGAGGTGGGTGACGTGTGTCGAACCGGCCCGCTCGTGGAGGTTGTCGACATTCTGCGTGACGACCTGCACGTCGAAGTAACGTTCCAGGCCGGCAATGGCCTTGTGGGCGGGATTGGGCTGTGCGGCAAGCATCTCGCGGCGACGCATGTTGTAGAACCGGATGACCGTATCGCGGTTGTTGCGGAGGGCTTCGGGTGTGCATACATCCTCGATGCGGTAGTTGGCCCAGAGGCCGTCGGCATCGCGGAATGTAGCTATTCCGCTGTCGGCACTTACGCCGGCACCGGTGAATACGACTAATTTCTTCTTCATGGCAGTCGAATTTGTTTTTCAGTCCATGTACGGGCCGGCCTGCTCGGGGCAGCCGTCGACGGGCATGGTCTGTCGGAATTTTCCGTAAAAATAGAAAATTCCGGCGAAAAACGTCAATGTTTGTCTGCCGGATTTTGATTTAAAGTTGTCGGACGGGTAGTTGCGGGCGTTGCGGGTTTGGAATTGTGGGTAAGGTTGAATTATGGCAACCGGATGGTTTGGAGGTTCGGATAAAGTTAGTATATTTGCGTTTGTGAAACGGGTCTCCTGATGTTGCGGAGACCTGCCTGTGCATGCTACTGAACTAATACAACCCTATAAACTAACTTATTTGGAGACAGCTATGAAACGAATGATTCTTTTTCTGCTTGCCGCAGCGATGACTGCGACGGTATCGGCCCAGCCTCTCGAACGGGTAGCTCCGGAAGAGGTTGGACTCAACCCGAAACAACTTGCCGAAGCCGACAGCATGATCGAGGCGGCTGCTGCGCAGCATGATTTCCCGGGAGCGGTATTTGCGGTGGTACGCCACGGCAAGTTGGCGCATATCAAGGCTTTCGGCGACCGCCAGTGGATTCCCGATACGCTCGAAATGAAAGAGAACACGATATTCGACCTGGCATCGGTTAGCAAATCGGTGTCGACGGCCGTCAGTACGATGATCCTCGTCGAGCGCGGCAAACTGCGCCTGAACGATCCGGTCAGGAACTATATCCCGGGCTTCGAGGGCTGGGTCGACGATGAGGGCGATACGCTCGACATCCGTATCCTGGACCTGCTGACCCACTCGTCGGGTCTTCCGGCCTACGCTCCGGTGACGGAGGTTGAGCAGAAGTTCGGCGGCGATACGCCCGAGGCTCTGCTGGAGTATATCAAGACCTGTCCGCGCGGTTTCAAACCGAATACCCGCTTCAGATACAGCTGCCTGAACTTCATCACCCTGCAGCATGTTATTCAGACCATCTCGGGACAGCCGCTGAAGGATTTTGCCCGTGAGAACATCTTCGAGGTTCTGGGCATGGATGATACGGGTTACTGCCCCGAAGGCGACAAGCGCGCCCGTTGCGCAGCTACCGAGGTGCAGCCCGACGGTTCGGTTCTGGTTGGCGACGTCCACGATCCTCTGGCCCGTGTCTTCAACAAGGGCAATTCGGGCAATGCAGGCGTATTCTCGACGGCCGACGACCTTGCAATCCTTTCGGCAGCACTGCTCAATGGCGGTGAGATCAACGGTCACCGTATTCTGGGCCGCCTGACGGTCGAGAAGATGTTTACGGTTCCCGACGTGGTTAAACACCTGGGCCGTGCGCTGGGTTGGGACAGCTATTCGACCTATTCGAGCAACCGCGGCGACCTGTTCTCGCCCTCGACGGTTTGCCATACGGGCTATACCGGCACCTCGATCGTGCTCGATCCCGAGAACGACGTGGCGGTGATCCTGCTGACCAATGCCGTGCATCCCTACGACAATGGCCGTACGTCGCGTCTGCGTTCGGTGGTGGCCAATATGGTTGCCGGCGCAATCGTGGACTAAAAGCGCTTGAAATTTGAGAACGATTCTTTTATCGATACTTTTTGCGGTTCTGCTTTCATGGCCCGTCGGGGCTTATGAAAGCAGAACTGTTGATGATATACCCAACGTACAACTGAGTGATGCCCGCCGTTTCGTGAGCAATCCCGACGGGATATTGTCACCGGCGGCCGTCGACAGCATCGACCGCATGGCCTACGGGCTGCGGCAGGCTGGCATTGCCGAGATAGCCGTAGTGGCGGTCGGGTCGATCGGCGGGAGCGATGTCTTTACGTTTGCCCACTCGCTGTTCCAGAAATGGGGCATCGGGTCGTCGGAGCACAACAACGGCCTGTTGATTTTCCTGGTGCTGGATGAGCGCGAAATCCGCTTCATAACCGGGTACGGACTGGAGGGTGTGCTGCCCGATGCCTTGTGCCGGCGCATCCAGTCGCAATATATGCTCCAACCGTTCCGCGAGGGCGATTGGGATGGCGGCATGGTGGCCGGTGTGGCTGCCGTGGGCGAGGTGTTGCGAGGCGGTGAACTGGCTTCAGGTATGCCGGAGGATGAAAGTACCGGCGGCAACTTCCTGTGGTATGTGTTCGAATTGCTGTTTGTCTGCTTTTTCCTGTTGCCGCTTTTGATCAGGTTGGCATTCGGGTCTCGGCGGTGCAAATCGTGCGGCAAACGCAAACTGCATCGGGTATCGTCCCGGGTTGTTGAACGCCATGCAGCTTACTCGGTTGTTGAGGAGACGTACGTATGCCGCAAATGCGGAGCGAGCGAAGTGCGTCGGGTGCGCTATTACCGACAGGGGCGTTCGAACGGCCGTGGAGGTATAGGCGGTGGCATCGGCGGATTCGGTGGCGGCGGGAGCTTCGGAGGAGGTTTCGGCGGCGGCATGTCGGGTGGCGGCGGTGCCGGTTCGCGTTTCTGACCGGACACATGCGAATGAACTTTATATGAATCGCGTAAATAATTTACATCAAACAAATTAATACAGACATGAAGAAAAAGAACATTATCTGGATAGCCGTTGTGGTGGTCATCGTAGTATGGCTCTATTCGGGTTACAACGGCCTTGTATCGAAGGACGAGGCGGTGATCAACAAATGGGCTGCGGTTGAGGCGGACTACCAGCGACGTTCGGATCTGATCCCCAATCTTGTGGCTACGGTCAAGGGTTATGCCGAACATGAAAGCAGCACGTTGGAGAGCGTTACGGAGGCCCGCGGACGTGCGACATCGGTGACGCTGAATGCCGAAGATCTGACCGAGGAGAACCTGCGGGCCTATCAGGAGGCTCAGAGCGAGGTTAAATCGGCGCTGGGGCGTTTGATTGCAGTTGCCGAGAGCTATCCCGACCTGAAGGCGAATGAGAACTTCCGCGACCTGCAGGTGCAGCTCGAAGGGACGGAGAACCGTATAGCTGTTTCGCGCAAGGAGTTCAACGATGCGGTCCGCAGTTATAACGTGGCAGTCCGCCGTTTCCCGACCAACATACTGGCATCGCTGTTCGGATTCGAGCGCAAGGCGTCGTTCTCGGCCGACGAGGGAGCCGAGCAGGCCCCGACGGTCGAATTCTAAAGATATTCAAACCGCGCCCCAAGTATTTGAAATACAGACGGGACGCGGTTTTATATAAAGACAAATTACAACTAAACCAATACCTGAATGAAAAAACTTTTACACACTTTGCACTCCTTTTTTGTCATGGCGGTAGCCGTGTCGGTGGGAGTATTGGTGTTCTCGTGTTCCGAGGGCACGCCGGGCAGTGACGATGACGGAGGCGATAATCCGCCGACGCTCTCTTCGGCCAAATCCATTGCTTCGTTTTCGTTTTCGCTCTCCAACAATACGTCGTTGGGGCGTACGTGTACGGCCATCAAGATCGATGATACGTTCCATGTCACCATTCCGCTGGGCAAGCCTCTGACCTCGCTGGTAGCCAACTTTACGGCTTCGGACAAGGCCGTGGTGAGCATCGGTACCGTTGAACTTACTTCGGGAGAGACGGCAGCCGACTATTCTGCTCTTGTGAAACTTACGGTAACGGCCGAAGACGGCTCTACGGCAACATATTACGTCGATGCCCGCAACGGTATCGCCGAGTTCGACGAGGAGGTGCTGAAGTTCATGCGTACGTACGGGATTCCGGGAATGACGGTTTCGGTCGGCGATGCCGGCAAGCTGGTCTATTCCCGCGGATACGGGTATGCCTGCCAGGAGACTCGCGAACGTGTCGAACCCGACTACATGTTCCGTCTGGCGAGCGTTTCGAAGCAGTTTACGAGCATGTGTATCCAGCGGTTGATCGACGACGGCAAGGTTTCGCTCGACGACCGCCCGTTTGCCGAGGGTGGCATTCTGGCCGAGGACTATCCCGAACACAAGGAGCAGAACGAAAAGATCACCATCCGCAACCTTTTGGAGCACACCTCCGGCTGGAGCAGCAGCATGGACCCGATGTTCTCGTCGACCACGGCGAGCCTGAGTTCGACCGAGACGGTAGCCTATGCGTTGCGTAATCTCGACTTTGCGAACGAACCGGGGACTTCGTTCAGCTATTCGAATCTTGGATACTGCATTCTGGGCCGCATCATCGAGAAGGTCACCGGCATGGAGTACGAAGAGTATCTGCAGGAGGCGGTTCTGGACCGTGTAGGCACGACCGACATCCGTTTGGGATCGACGGGCCAGGCGGCGCGTTACGACCGTGAGGTGGTTTACTATTCGCAGAGCGGCACGAACGGCTACGGCAACAACATGAAGCGCATCGATTCGTGCGGCGGACTGGTAGCCTCGACCGAGGATCTGATCCGAGTGCTGCTGAGCATCGACGGCCGCGACGACTATCCCGAGATCTTCCCGCAGTCGACGCTCGACCGCATGTTCAAGCCGTCGGACGTATCACCGCATCGCTATGCATTGGGCTGGCGTGTTAACCATTCGATTTTCTACCAGGGTTGCGCCTATCATGCGGGTAACCTTGCCGGCACGTCGGCCTTCTGGGTGCGCGGCGGCGACGGACACCACACGGCCCTGCTGTGCAACTCGCGAAGCTACATTTCGGGCTACGACGATGTGCACTATACCTTGGCCAATACGCTGCACTCATACCGCAACTTCCCGACGGAGGATCTCTTCGAGTAGGGATGCAGGATAGCCCGAAAGGGCGGCAGAAACATCAAGCCCGACAACCTTCAGATGGTTGTCGGGCTTGGTGTTTATAATATAGAGTACTGGAATGCCGGTACGCGGCAGAGTACTGGAATGTCGGCCGTGGCGTGTCAGAATTCGCGGCCCTGCTTGAGGTCCTCGACGAAATCGTTGATCCGCTGCATCTGGGCCGGGATGTCGATACTTTGCGGGCAGTGCGGGTTGCACTGTTCGCAACCGATGCAGTGATCGGCCTGCCTCAGTTTGGGGACACTGCGGTCGTATCCGACAAGGAATGCCCGTCGTGCGCGGCGGTAGTTCTCGTCCTGCGACGATGCCGGCAGATTGCCCTCGTTGACGCACTTGTTGTAGTGGAGCAGTATGGCCGGGATATCGATACCGTATGGGCAGGGCATGCAGTATTTACAGTCGTTGCAGGGGATTGTGGGGTACTGCATCATCAGGTCGGCCGTATCGAACAGGAACTGCCTCTCCTGGTCGGTCAATGTGACAAGCGGCGAGTAGGTGCGGATGTTGTCCTGGAGGTGCTCCATGTATGTCATTCCGCTGAGGACGGTAAGTACACCGTCGGGCGAGCCGGCGAAGCGGAAAGCCCACGAAGCGACACTCGATTCGGGTGCCTGCTGCTTTAGGCGATTTGCGATATGGTCGGGGACGTTCGAGAGGCGGCCTCCGAGCAGCGGTTCCATGATTATGGCCGGAATGTTTCGTTTTTCGAGTTCGGCGTAGAGGTAATCGGCATTTACGTTGTTGTTGGAGGCGTGTTTCCAGTCGACGTAGTTGAGCTGTATCTGCACGAAGTCCCAGTGGACGGTTTCGTGCATTGCGAGCACCTCGTCGAAGACGGCCTGCGTACCGTGGAACGAGAATCCGAGATGGCGGATCTTGCCTTTACGGCGCTCCTCGATCAGGAAGTCGAGCATGCCGTTGTCGATGTACCGTGCCCGGAATGTTTCGATTCCACCGTTTCCGATCGAGTGGAGCAGGTAGTAGTCGATGTAGTCGACCTGCAGGTCGATAAACGACTGGCGATACATTGCTATCGAATTTTCTCGGGTGAAGTTCGAGAAGTTCGAGAGTTTTGTGGCGATGAGGAATTTGTCGCGCGGGTGCCGTTTGAGAGCTATACCGGTTGATTTTTCGGACCAGCCCTGCATGTATACGGGCGATGTGTCGTAATAGTTGACGCCGTGAGCCATGGCATAGTCGATCAGTTCGTTGACCGTCTGCTGGTCTATAACGTTGCCGTCCTCGGCGGGCGAGGGGAGTGTCGGCCAGCGCATGCAGCCGTATCCCAGGATCGATACGCGTTGTCCGGTCAGCGGATCGGTCCGGTATGTCATCTTGTCGGTGGGCACTTCGGTCTGTGCGGAACGGTTTCCCGTGAGGGCATTCTTTTTCGAGTCGCAACCGGTGGCCACGGCAGCTGTCGTGGCGGCGGCACCGATACCGAGGACCTTCAGGAACTCCCTGCGTGAGATAGTCTTATGGTTTTTCTTGTTCGAATCCATTGGAATAGGCTTTTTTTAGATGATACGGTGGTTGAGGTGTCCCTCGACATATATGGCGCTGAACGGGCGGGCCGGGCAGAGGTTTTCGCAGGCGCCGCAGCCGATGCAACGTTCGGTATTTACGGCCGGTATTTTGGGAGAATCCTGGTTTTTTGGGTCAGACGGGATCATTGTTATGGCGCCGGTTGGGCAGTGACGGGCGCAGTTGCCGCACTCGACACCGTCGGTGAGCGGGACACAGTTGTCGCGCACCCATACGGCATGACCGATCTGAATCGAAGATTTGTCGGCCTGCGAGAGGCGTACGATTGCGCCTGTTGGGCAGACTTCCGAACATTTGACGCATTCCGGGCGGCAGTATCCGCGTTCGTATGAGGATTCGGACTGCATGAATCGTTCGAGTTTTGTCGAGGGGCGCAGGACACCGGTCGGGCAGGCGGCCACACAGAGTTGGCAGCCGGTACAGTGTGCGGTCATGTTCCGGATGGACATTGCTCCGGGCGGGACTATCGGGGTTTGCCGATTCGGGATCTTCTTGTCGAGGATCACGGCCAGACCACCGTCGACCTTCTTTTCCTGGGCCTTGACGGCAGCCGAAGCGGTCACGGCACCTATGGCCATGAGGAAATTCCGGCGGCTGTTGTCGGCTACGGCCTTGTCGATGCGTGCGGTTGCGGAGTTCCGGGCCGGGCCGGCGGGAACCTTTTTGCGGCGGGTGAAGTGTATGGCGTCGTGCTTGCACACCTCGAGGCAGTCCATGCATGCGACGCAGCGCGAGTAGTCGATCGAGTGGTTTTTGTAGTCGATGCACGAGGACTTGCAGGTTCGCGAGCAGAGTGAGCAATCCTTGCATTTGTCAGGGTCGATGGCCGGATGCCAGATTGAGAATTTGGAGATACATCCGAGCAGGGTTCCGACGGGGCATATTGTATTGCAGTATATTCGGCCATTCCGCCATGCGAGCACGATGAGAGCGACGAATGTTACGGCGGCGATGACAAAGACGGGAATGCTGCGAATCCAGACTTCGGTCGAGTAGAATGCATAGCTGTCGGCGCGTTCGGCGAAGTATGCGAGCAGGTTGTTGCACCAGCCGTATATTGGGGCGAATAGGTTCTGGACGATACGTCCGTAGGCGCTGTATGGGGCTATTATTGCGGCAATGGCACCGGGGCCGAGCAGCAGTATTATGATGAATATCGCCAGGACGATGTATCGGAGCCATGAGTGGGCTGGGGCATAGGAGAATCTGTATTTTTTCTTTTTCCGGCGGGCGCTGACCCACGAGGCGATATCCTGGAATACGCCGAGGGGGCAGATTACCGAGCAGTATACCCTGCCGAAGAGGAGGGTAATGATGACCAGTGCGATAACGACACCGAGGTTCAGGGCGAGGACGGCGGGCAGGAACTGTATTTTGGCGAGCCATCCGAACCATGTGTGGAGCGTACCGGTGAAGTCGAGGAACAGCAGAGTGATCAGCGTGAAGCAGATTATTGCCAGGGTCAGTCTGATTTTACGTAGCATATCGAAACAGAAATTAACAGTCAGTCGGACGATTTGGTCTTGCTGTCGGCAACCGGATATGTGCAATGGGTTCAGCGCAAGGCGTTACGCGTTGTCATATAATAGATGTATGTTGCTGGTTCAGCAGGCACGATTATCCGGGAAACAAAGGTACAAACAATCGTTGAAATAGGATATGTCGGGAGGGTTGTTTGTTGATTTTTTTACCGGCGTGACGGGACGCGTAAAAGTCGCATTGTGAGAATGGGGCTGGATGAAGGCTGAGGCGTTCGGGTTATCGGTGAGATGAAACGTTTTACGGCCCGCCGGATTGGAGCGGCGGGCCGTAAAACGTGCCGGAGGTCAGAGTGCTTCGATCGGGCGGTGTCCAGTGTGTGATTCCGGGCTGTATGTCGGGCAGCCGTGCGGAGCGGTGATACCGAAGCCGTGGCGAGTATTTCCAGGCAGCCGTGCGGAGCTGAGACAACAGCGGGGCGGCTATCTGAACCTCTCCTCGACGGTGCGCCAGTCGATCCGATCCCACAACGCCTCGACGGCATCGGCCCGGCGGTTGCGGAAGTCGATGTAATAGGCGTGCTCCCAGACGTCGATTCCCAAAAGCGGTTTGAGTCCGAGCCGCAGCGGGGTTCCGGCATTCGACTCGGAGACGATGACCAGTTTTCCGGTCTTGTCTACGGCGAGCCATACCCATCCCGATCCGAAGAGCGAAACGGCCGCCTTGGAGAGTTGCTCCTTGAGTTGGGCGAACGATCCGAAATCGCGGTTTATCGCCTCGGAGAGTTTTCCGGTCGGGACTGTCTTGGGGTTTGGCGAGAGCGTCAGGAAATAGAACGTGTGGTTCCATGCCTGGGCGGCGTTGTTGAACAGTGTGCCGTCGGATTGCTTGACGATCTCTTCGAGCGACATGCGTTCGAATTTTGTACCGCGGATCAGTTTGTTGACATTCGCGATGTATGCCTGATGATGCTTTCCGTAGTGGAACTGCATCGTCTCCTCGCTTATTTGGGGGGCGAGGTCACCCAACTCGTAAGGGAGTTGCGGCAGTGAAAAGATGGCCGTGGTATCGGCCGATACAGCTTGTGGAGACATGATTAAAATATTGAGCCAAATAAATATGTTGTGTAACATTGTGTGTATCGGAGTGTTGCATGATTCGTGGTTGCGGCGCGCTGCGTTGCGGGCTGCGGAAGAGGCGTACGGCAGGCTATTCGAACGGTTCGAAAACCTCCTTCCCTTCGTTGCAGAGCGGACAGCTCCAGTTTTCAGGCAGTTCGTCGAACGGGGTTCCGGGAGCGATGCCGTTTTCGGGATCGCCTTCGTCGGGATCGTAAATGTATCCGCATACGGTGCAGCGGTATTTTTGCATGTTTTCCATCATGTTTAAAAAATTAACGCTATGTAAATATAACCAAAAATAGTGCCGGTGGCAAATAAGTCGGCTAATATTTTTTTCGATATTGATATAGGACTATGTGACAGTCTGTTTCGGCGGTGAGTATGAGAATTACGGTCGCGGAAGTTTTGAGAATTGTCTAATAATTCTTACTTTTGCGGCCGAAAAACGAAGGGGTGCCTGAAATACAAGTGCTGAGATTATACCCATTGTACCGGAGACGGGTAATGCCGATACCGGGATGCAGATAATCCGAAACATATACCCCTTTTCAAAAGTTTGACTTAAAAAAAGTTTAAAGGATGAAAAGGATTTTACTTTTGCTTGCGGCGCTTTGTGCCGCCGAATTGCACGCACAGTCGACCGTCGTGGAGGATTCGATCGACATGTATGACCTGCAGCAGATCGAGGTTGTTTCGACCCGTGCGCGTACCACCACACCGGTAGCCTATACCGATATTACGCGCGAGGAGATCGAACGCAACAGTTACGGTCAGGACATACCGTTCCTGCTGGCTCTCACACCGTCGATGGTGGCAACGACGGAGACCGGTATCGGTATCGGAGCCACGTCGATGCGCCTTCGCGGAACCGATGCCACGCGACTGAACGTTACGGCGAATGGCGTGCCGCTGAACAATCCCGATTCGCATGCTATGTACTGGTACGATACGCCGGACTTCATTTCGGCCGTGGGGAGCGTTCAGGTGCAGCGCGGCGCCGGTACGTCGACCAACGGTACGGGAGCCTTCGGCGGTGCCATAAACATGACCACATCACCGCTGTCGCCCGAATTCGGCGGTGATGCATCGCTGTCGTACGGATCGTACAACACCAACAAGCAGGCCGTGCATATCGGTTCTGGTTTGATGGGCGGACATTGGCTGGTTGATGCCCGCCTGACTCATATAGGGTCGGACGGTTATGTCGATCGCGGCGCCACCGATCTGAAGTCGTACATGTTCCAGGGAGCCTACTATGGTGGCAATTCGATGTTGAAGTTCATATCGTTCGGCGGCAAGGCCAAGACCTATCTGACCTATACTGGTGTAACGAAGGAGGAGATGGAACTTTACGGCCGCCGCTACCACACCGAGGGCCAGTATTATACTTCGGACGGCCCGTACGTGCTGGCGGACGGTTCGCATGTCAACTACTATGACAACCATACCGACAACTACCTCCAGATCAACAACCAGCTGCTGTTCAACCACCGTTTCAACGAGCGTTGGCAGATGAACCTGACGGCGCACTACACCTACGGTTACGGCTATTATATCCAGTACAAGGATGACGCGAAGCTGCTCGAATACGGATTTTCGGAAGAGAATTCCTATGACGCTTCGGGCGAGAAGATCCGCAAGGACCTGATCCGCGAGAAGCTGATGCGCAACCATTTCGGCGGTCTTAACGCTACGGCGGTCTACAATACGTCGCGGCTGTCGCTGCTGTTCGGCGGGTCGTGGAGCTACTATACCTGCCCGCACTGGGGTGAACTGGATTGGGTGCAGGATTCTCCGGCAGGTTTCAGCGAGGGGATGCACTGGTATGAGAACGATGTCAACAAGCAGGATGCCAATATCTTCGTCAAGGCCGACTGGGAGGCAGCACGCGGTTTGAATATCTTTGCCGACCTTCAGTACCGCTATGTAGACTACCGGGCATGGGGTGTCAACGACAACTATGACGAGACGACCGGTGCGATGCAGAAGATCGACATCGACAAGCAGTACAACTTCTTCAACCCCAAGGTGGGTCTTCGTTACGGTTTCGGAGCGCAGGGGCGCAACACCATCGGTGCCTCGTTCTCGATAGCGCAGAAGGAGCCTACGCGCAGCGACTTTACCGACCGTTTCCGCGAGGAGTTCCCCTCGGCCGAGAAGTTGTATGACTATGAGGTCAACTACCAGTACAACAGTCCCTATTTCTCGGGCGGTATCAACTTCTATTACATGTATTACCGCAACCAGCTGGTCAAGACCGGTCAGATCAACGACAACTACGACGCGCTGAACATCAATGTTCCGAAGAGCTACCGCCGCGGTATCGAGGTTACGCTGTCGGGCAAACCGGCCAAATGGTTCACCGTAAGTGCCAACGCAACCTTCAGCCAGAACCGTATCCTCGACTACACGAACAAGGTTGCCGACTGGGACGGCGGTTACAACGAGACCTACATGGGTACGACGGTGATCTCCTATTCGCCGGAAGTGATCGCGGGATTGATATTGGATTTCCACGTGTCGGGATTCTCGGCAGTGATGCATACGCAGTATGTCGGTGACCAGTACTTCACCAACTACGCCAACCCCAACATGAAGCTCGATGCCTACTGCGTCACCAACCTTGACCTGGGCTACAGCTTCAAGACCCGCAATGCGAAGAGCGTACGTTTCGGCCTGGCCGTCTACAACCTTTTCAACGCCAAGTATGCCAACAACGGCTACGGTTATTCGGAGTACTACTCCGACGGTGACGGTGCTCCGAAGACCCAGCACGATACGGCCTACTACTTCCCGCAGGCTCCGATCAACTTCCTGGCCAACGTGACGGTGAAGTTCTGATCCGGCCGGTGAGGAGAGTGGAGCGGCGATATGTTCCCGGAATGGGAATGGTTGAGGCGAAGCCTCTCCCGAAGGCTTTGAAGTGTATTTTTTTTGTTAAGTATTTGAAAATGGTTGAAATATGATCGACTGGAAATTGGTTCTGCAACTTGCGGGCATCGTGCTCGGGTTGCTCTATCTGTGGCTCGAGTACCGCGCCAACATCTGGCTGTGGGCCGTCAGCATCGTGATGCCGGTGGTGCACGGAGTGCTCTATTACCGTTCAGGGCTCTATGCCGACATGGCGATGAATGTCTATTACGTGATAGCGGGTTTCTATGGCTGGATCGTGTGGCTTCGGGGCGCGGGCGGCAAGTCTGACAAGCCGGCGCTGCGTATTTCGAGTACGCCGTGGCGGCTGGGGGTGATTCTGACGGTTGTAGGAGCGGTTGTCTGGGCGGCGATCTATTTCATTCTGGTGCGCTATACCGACAGTACGGTTCCGGTGCTGGACAGCCTCACTACGGCCATGAGCATCGTGGCGTTGTGGATGCTCTCGCGCAAGTACCTCGAACAGTGGCTGGTGTGGCTGGCGGTTGATGCCATCAGCTGCGGGCTCTATATTTATAAAGGAATCCCGTTCACGGCAGGGCTGTACGGACTGTATACGATCCTGGCCGTTGCCGGATACATGCGCTGGCGGAGAGTGATGCTCTCGGAGCAGGCGGCCGCAGTGCGATAGTCTCTGCACCGGTTTGTTGAGGCAGTTGAGTCAGTTAAGGCAGTTGAGGCAGGTGCGGCCCGTGCGGTCGAATAATAATTCTTACGGACATCCGTTCTACTTTCGAACGGGTGTCCGTATGTTTTTTGCGGGGATTGAAACAGGTGTTTTCTTCGATATGGTGACGAGTCTGATTTTCGATGCGTTCAGATCGCCTGAAAATGCTCTTTAAAGCGATTTTTTGAAACCAAACGTCGAAAATGGGCGGAAAAATCGGAATCTGTTTTTGGCAATTGCGAAATATGTATTAATTTTACACATTAAAACAATTACAAAGGTTAAGATTGCGGGGCCGCAGACGGGCAAACCGAAGCACCGGCCCGAAGGAGTAAAACCAAGGAAGAAACTATGTCTGAAGAGAAAGAACAAAAGAGCGGCAGGATCATCCCCATCAATATCGAGGAGGAGATGAAATCCGCTTATATCGATTACTCGATGTCGGTAATCGTGTCGCGCGCCTTGCCCGATGTGCGCGACGGTCTGAAACCTGTTCATCGCCGTATCCTGTACGACATGAGCAACGAACTGAAACTATATTCCGACAAACCGCACCGTAAGTCGGCGCGTATCGTCGGTGATGTTCTGGGTAAGTTCCACCCGCACGGCGACTCGTCGGTTTACGACGCGATGGTCCGTATGGCGCAGGATTGGTCGATGCGATATCCGCTGGTCGACGGTCAGGGTAACTTCGGTTCGATGGACGGCGACTCGCCGGCCGCAATGCGTTACACCGAGGCCCGTATGCGCAAGATCGCCGACGAGGTGATGGCCGACATCGAAAAGGATACGATCGACTTTACGCTCAACTTCGACGATACGACTCCCGAACCGACCGTCCTGCCGACAAAGATACCGCTGTTGCTGGTCAACGGTTCGAGCGGTATCGCCGTGGGTATGGCGACCAACATGGCACCGCACAATCTGGGCGAGGTCCTGGATGCCTGCTGCGCCTATATAGACAACCGTGACATTGAGGTTAGCGAGCTGGCCCAGTATGTCAAGGGCCCCGACTTCCCGACCGGAGGCATCATCTACGGCTACGAAGGAGTCCGTGAGGCGCTCGAAACGGGTCGCGGACGCGTGGTGATGCGTGCCAAGACCGAAATCGAACATACACCTTCGGGCCGGGCCTGCATCGTGGTTACGGAGGTTCCGTACATGGTCAACAAGGCCGAGATGATCCGCAAGATCGCCGACCTGGTCAACGAAAAGAAGATCGAGGGAATCTCGTACGTCAACGACGAGAGCGACCGCAACGGCATACGAGTGGTTATCATCCTCAAGCAGGATGCCGTGGCGAGCGTGGTGCTCAATACGCTTTATAAGAATACCCAGTTGCAGTCTTCGTTTGCGGTCAACAATATCGCGCTGGTCGACGGCCGCCCGATGCTGCTCAACCTGAAGGACCTGATCGCACAGTTTGTCGAACACCGCCACAATGTGGTTGTACGCCGCACGCGTTTCGACCTGAAGAAGGCCGAGGAGCGTCTGCATATCGTTCTGGGACTGTTGATTGCACAGGACAACATCGACGAGGTGATACATATCATCCGTTCGTCGAAGGATCCCGAAGTTGCCCGCCGCCAGTTGACCGAACGTTTCGGGCTGAGCGACCTGCAGACGGCAGCGATCATCGAGATGCGCCTGCGTGCGCTGACGGGGCTCGAGCACGGCAAACTTACGGCCGAGCGCGACGACCTGGAGGCCCGTATCAAATACTACAACGACGTATTGTCGGATGTGAATCTGCAGATGCAGATCATCAAGGACGAGATGATGGACATGAAGGCCAAGTACGGCGATCCTCGGCGTACGGAGATTGTCTTCTCGGCCGAGGAGTTCAATCCCGAGGATTTCTATGCCGACGACGACATGGTGATCACCATTTCTCACATGGGTTACATCAAGCGTACGCCGCTGGCCGAGTACCGCACCCAGAACCGCGGAGGTGTCGGGGTGAAGGGCAGTGCCACGCGCGACGAGGACTTCATCGAGCATATCTATACGGCTTCGATGCACAGCACGATGATGTTCTTCACGGAGAAGGGCCGCTGCTATTGGCTGAAGGTCTACAACATTCCTGAAGGTTCGCGCTCGTCGAAGGGCCGCGCCATACAGAATGTTATCCAGATCGAGCCGGACGACAACGTGCGTGCATATATCAACGTGCGTCGTCTGGATGACAAGGAGTATGTCGAGAACAACTATATAGTGATGTGTACTCGCGAGGGTACGATCAAGAAGACCAAACTCGAGGCCTATTCTCGTCCGCGCCAGAACGGTGTAAATGCGATCGTGATCCGCGAGGGCGACCAGTTGATCGATGCCAAGCTGACCAGCGGCAATGCCGAGATCATGATCGCGGCACGCAACGGCAAGGCGATCCGTTTCAATGAAAATACGGTCCGTCCGATCGGACGTGTCGGGGCTGGAGTCCGCGGCATAGCTCTGGACGAGGGTGACGAGGCGATCGGCATGATCTGCATTGAGGATGCTTCGGCACAGGATGTCCTTGTACTGAGCGAGCACGGATACGGCAAGCGTACCAACCTGGATGAGTACCGTATCACGAATCGCGGCGGCAAGGGTGTCAAGACGATCAACGTCACCGACAAGACCGGCAAGCTGATCTCGATACAGGCAGTTTCGGACGACAACGACCTGATGATAATCAACCGTAGCGGCATCACGATCCGTACGGCCGTTGAGGGGATACGTATCGCAGGCCGCGCTACCCAGGGCGTGAAGATCATCAACCTGCGCGAGGGCGATACGATAGCATCTGTTGTTGCAGTGCCGAAGAGTGATGATGCGCAGGAAGATGCGGTGTCGGAAGGCACGACGGCCGACCAGCCGTCAGCAGAAGGTGAAAACTCGTCGCAATCTAATGAATGATAGCAAGATATAATCAATTAAAAGTTAATTCACAATTGAAACCAAAGCTAATTTAATTATTATGAAACGACTGATTATGCTGGCAGCAGCAGCCTTGTTGTGCGCTGCGCCGGCCGCCAATGCACAGAAAGTGAATGACGCGGCACTCAAGTCAAAAGCGGCGAAAAGCGATAGCGATATCCAGGACGCAAAGAAAGCGGCCAAGGGATCGACCTGGCTTAATCGCGGAAAAGCCTATTACGATGTGGCAGCCGAACCGACAGCAGGACTTTTCGGAGGCATGCCCTCGTCGATGATTGCGGCCTCGATCGGAGAACCTCTCTCGAAGGAGCAGGTTGAGATTCAGGGGACTCCGGCCGAGAAGCTGGTTTATGACTATGTTGATGTCTACGTTGCCAACTCTCAGATAGTCAGCTGGGAGCAGACCAAGGAGATCATCGACGGAGCGATCGGTATTTCGGAAGAGGCCTATGTCAAGGCAGCCGAAGTAGATCCCAAACAGGCTCAGAAGGCCAAGGAAGGTCTGCTGCAGATCAAGGACTTCTATCTGCAGACGGCCAACAACATGGCCAGCCTGGGCAACTATGAGGCCGGTGCCGACGCCTTCAAGGCGGCTTATGAGATCGGCCAGAACAAACTGGTCAATCAGAACGATACCTCGTACATCTTCAATGCCGGTTATCTGTATGCGCTGGCATCGGATTTCGACAATGCCGAGGTATGCCTGCAGAAGGCTCTTGACAACGGTTACTATTCGGATGGCGACGTCTATTATCTGTTGTTCCACTGCTACTACCGCAACAACGAGGGCGATATGGCAAAGAGCAAGCAGATGCTGCTGGACGGTATTGCCAAATTCCCGAAGAATGAGAACATCATGGAGAGCATGATGGCATTCTATTCCCGCGAGGGCAGCGAGGATGATCCCGAGGAGATCTTCGCGATCGTGAAGAAGGCCATCAGTGAAGATCCTACGAATCCGGAGCTGTGGGCCGGTCTGGGCAACATCTATCTGCACACGCAGAGATGGGATGATGCCATCGAGGCATACGGCAAGGTTGTAGAGTTGCAGCCCGATGTCTATATCAACCAGCTGCGTCTGGGCTACGTATATTGCTCGAAGGCCGACAGCGAACAGGATGCACTGTTGGAGCGTTCGTTCACGAGCTATGCCGAGAGCGAAGCTGCTCAGCAGGAGGTGAACAAGATCTACGCAATGGCACTGCCGTCGTTGGAGAAGGCGCATGAGCTGTCGCCGAAAGAGCTGACTCCGGTACAGATGCTCAAGGAGGTCTATTTCCGTCTGCGTTACGACTCGGACGAGATGATGAAGAAGAGCGAGGAGTACAGCACGCTGTTCAAGGAGATGGAGGCTCAGGGAGCAGAATAGTTTTTGCGAACCGAAGGCCCCTGATCGGGTAACTGTAATGGGAATCATCCTGCACAAGGGTGGTTCCCGTTTTTGTTTTATGCGGTGGAGTGCTTTCCGGTTTTATTCGGTGGAGCGCTTTACAAAGTGAGGTTGCACGGATGTTCGTGTTGCGGTGGAGCGCTTCCCAGGGTGTGGTTGTACGGATGTTCGTGTTGCGGTGGGCACTTTCCAAATTGAGGTTGCACGCGATATTATGTGTTGCCGTGTGTCTGGTTCGGCACGGAGGGGGGGGAAAAGGGATATTTTCCCGGTACGGTTGACAGGCTCCGTTATTTTTTAGTACCTTTGCAGGCGTTGTGCGGCCGTCGTGGCTGCACGCGTATAATCCAGCATTGATAATGAATCCGATGATAAAAACGGTCTCGATGCCTCTGTCGATGGTTGTGGGGGCATTGCTGTGCCGACCGGTTATGGCGCTTGACATGGCATGCGGGCATATGCTCACTCCGGTATTGATTTTCCTGATGTTGTTCTATACGTTCTGCCGGGTCGATATCCGGAATATGCGCATCGAACCGATACATCTCCGGTTGCTGCTTTTTCAGCTGATATTGAGTATTCTGCTGTACCTGCTGCTGTACAGGATCGACGCCGTGGTGGCTCAGGGTGCACTGATATGCGTATTGACACCGGTGGCGATGGCTGCGGTGGTGATCGGGGGCATGCTCGGCGCGAATATAACTACAATGGCAACTTACAGCCTGTTGTGTAACTTCACGATCGCGCTTGTGGCTCCGGTGGTATTGTCGGTGGTCGGGAATGGCGAATGTACATTCCTGCAGATATTCATGAAGGTGGTGCCGCTGCTTATCATGCCGTTTGTCGCGGCGCAGCTGTTCAGGGTGGTTTCGCCGCGCATTAGCGGCTGGATTGCGGAGCACAGCCAGATTACGTTTTACCTGTGGCTGTTGTCGCTGATAGTTATCGTCGGCCGCACGACAACCTTCATCATCGATCTTCGCGGGGCTGACCCGTGGACCGAAATCTCATTGGCCGTAGTGGCATTGCTGATCTGCATTATGCAGTTCGTGCTCGGACGCCGTATCGGACGCCGTTACGGAGATGCCGTGGCGGGCGGGCAGTCGCTGGGACAGAAGAATACGGTGCTGGCGGTGTGGATGTCTCAGGCATTTCTGGATCCGCTGAGTTCGATAGCGCCAACAGCCTATATTATCTGGCAGAATTTCGTAAATTCGTTCCAAATATACCGTAAAGACAGGAAGAACCGCAAATAAGTTTATGATCGGGAGCATGAGACGAATTGTACAATTGACAATCCTGTTTGCGGCGCTCGTTACGGTTGGTTGTCGGGACAGGGCAGGGGAGGCAGTGTCGATTGACGGCTTCTTTGCTGCGGATCATCCCGACAGCACCCTTCGACTGTTGCAGACGGTCGATCCCGAGGGGCTGACGCGTGAGGAACGGGCCCGCTTGTCGCTTCTGAAGGGGATTGCGGATGTGGCTTTGGGCGATACGCTTTCGGGACGGGAGGCGCTCGAACGGGGAATACGTTATTACGACCGTCGCGGTACATATGGCGAACGGGCCGAAGCATGGTATACCTACGCCAAGGCGCATGTCGTTTCGGGTGATCTGGAGGAGGGAATCCGCGGCTATACGCAGTCGGCCATAATGGCTGAGAAGGCTTTGGCCGGGAACTCCTCCGGCGGGGATGATCCGCAGCGGAAGAGGACCGAGGTATTGCTTGTTGCGGTCTACCATACGCTGGGGCTGCTCTATTTCGAGCAGGGTTACGATGCCGTAGAGCCCTTTGCGAAGGCGGTTGATGCCGCGCAGGCATACGGCAATACCGAACAGGAGGGATACAGCCGCTTCATGCTGGCATCGGCCTATTGTGCCGACGGGGATTTCGAACAGGCCATTGAGACTCTGGCACCGTTGGTTGAGGCGTGCGATACGCTTCCGTTCCGCTACTTTGCGCAGCAGGTTCGGTTGCAGAACCTGATATTCCACACCTATCTCGGGGACTGGTCGACCGAGCAGATGCTGGCCGCGCGGCAGAGTATCGATCTTGACGAGATACGGTCGGCACCGCTCTCCTACGAAGGGGCGGAGGCGGATGATCCCGAACGGAAGTTCTACGACGTGGCGTCGGCCGTAATCTTCCATAGCGACGGAAATCTCGATTCGGCACGTGTCTACATCGAGCGGTCGCTCGAACAGCGTGAGACGTTTCATCAAGGAGATGTGGGGTTGTACGAGCTGGCTGCGGAGATCTATCACGACGGCGGTGACAACGCCCGGGCCTACGATTACATGCAGCAGTACGTTTCGGTCAAGGATTCGTTGTTCGAGGTGCAGCGCGGGGCGCAGGTTGCCGAGTTGGAACTACGGTTCAGGACGGCCAACGAGGTTGCACTCCGTGAGGCGTCGCTGCGCTATCGGGTATGGATTTTTGCTCTGGTTGCGATTTTGGGCGTTACGGTAGCGGGATTTGTATTTGTCGGATATCGCCGCAAGTTGCGCCTTCGCGACGAGCAGTTGAGCGAATCGCTGGCGCTGTTGGACTCCTACCGCGAGTCTCATGACAGCCTTACGTCACGTCTGGATGCGTCGGATGCCCGCGAGGCGGCCGTGAAACGGCTTCTGGAGGGGCGTATGGCGGCAGTCCGCGACATTGCCGCGACATATTATACCTATGGTGAGGGAGAGCGGCTGACGGCCAAGATGCGTGAACTGGCCTTGAGTCCGGCGTTGCTGGCCGATGTGGTGGACATGGCCGATCTATACAGCGATCGGGCAGTGACGTGTCTGCGGAGGCAGTTTCCGGGGTGGACTGAGCGCAATTACGATTTTGCGGCGTTGGTGATCGCCGGATTCACGCCGCAGGAGATATGTGTCATGTTGGGGATGTCCCTGAACGGCGTCTATACCCTCAAGTCCAAACTCAAACGGCGGATTGCCGAGTCGCAGGCGCCGGATCGTGAGCGGTTGATGGGGTTCTTCGCTTGATTGCCGGGCACGGTTCGGGAGTTGTTCCGAACTTGGATTCGCAGGCAAGGCATTTCTGTGCCGCGGCAAGATTTTCGCGAAATCAATTGTTGATATACAGTGTGTTATATCCGGTGTGGCAAGGATAAATCCGTACCGGCAAGGCCCTTTTCGGATTAAATTTGCAGTCGGAAGAATCCTTTGAAAACTGCATGAAAATGAAATCACACACACTGAAAATCATTCTTGTCTCGGCTGTGTTCATGGCCGTATCGGCCGCCGCGGCCCAAACTCCGGTTACGTCTGACTCAACGACCCGTACGGTTCGGAACGGAGCCACATCGCCGGCCGTCGATACGGGTTTGATCCGCGGCTGTGTGGTCGATGCTAATGACCAACCCGTCGTCGGGGCTGCCGTGGTGTTGTTCGACTGCGATTCGGTATATCTGGGAGCTGTCGCCTCGGGCCTCGACGGTAGTTTTGAACTCCGCTCGGCGGAACGCCCGTATCGGTTGCAGATACAGCACCTTGGCTATGAAATAATGAATCTCGAGTCCGATCGGTCGGATGTTGGCGATCTCCGGCTTTCGGAGCGAGCGGCGGCGGTCGATGCGGTGGTTGTCAAGGGTGAACGTCCGGTGGTGCAGGTCGAGGAGGGCAGGCTGAATTACGATCTGGAACTCCTGACGCAGGGACAGGCCGTGAACAACGCCTACGAGGCCTTGACCCGTCTGCCTGGGGTTGCCGAGCAGGATGGTGCGCTGACCCTTGCCGGCACCTCTTCCGTGACGGTAATTCTTAACGGCCGTCCCTCGACGATGACTACCGAGCAGCTTGCCACGCTGTTGCGTTCAACCCCGGTCGAACGGGTCGAGAAGGTCGAGGTGATGTACAGCACGCCGCCTCAGTATCACGTCCGGGGAGCGTCGATCAACGTTGTCCTGCGGCGCAGCTACGACATGGCCTTTTCGGGAGAGGTGCACGGAAACTACACGGATCGCTATTACGGGAACTGGAATGTCGGAGGCAACTTTGTCGTAACCTCGCCAAAATGGTCGGCCGATCTGCTCTACACGGCCAATTGCGGCAAGGAGATGCTCCGTTACGATTTGCATTCGCTGCATTCGCTCGGTGACGAACTTTACGACATACGGCAGGAGGAGATGATTACGGGCGAGGGGTGGAGCCATCAGCTCCGTGCCGGTCTCGAATATGCTCCTCAGGGGCGCGGGAAGCTGAGTGCAGCCTATACGGCATCGTTCACGCCCGGCAGCCGGGGAGTGTCGCAGTCAGCGGGAACGTTTGTCGAGTCGCTCTCCGAGAAGCATGGCGACAAGGCGCTTCATAACGTTTCGATGCGCTATACCTCCGCCTTCGGGCTCGACCTGGGGCTCGACTATACCCATTACGACAATCCCGAACGGTCGACCCTGAAGAACGGTTATACGGACGGTTCGTCGACGGCTTTCGATGTCGTGTCGGGACAGCGTATCGACCGTCTGAACGTGACGCTCGACGAACAGCATACGTTTGATTCGGGCTGGAGCCTCTCGGCCGGCGGAGCATTCGGATTCGCCGCCTCGCATGACTGGCAGCATTACACGATTCTCGAAGGCGATCCCGTGACGTCGGATACCGATTCGCGGCTCGACGAATATACGGGCAACCTCTATGCCGGTACCGGGCGGCAGTTCGGACGAGTCGGTTTTTCGGTGTCGCTTGCCGGGGAATACTACCGTCTGGGAAATTATGAGAATTGGTCGCTTTACCCACAGGCAACGTTCAACTGGATGCCCTCGGAACGCCATATCGTACAGCTGAACTTCTCGTCGGACAAGCGTTATCCCTCGTACTGGGAGATGCAGGGCGCCGTATCCTATATCGACGGCTATTCGGAGGTTCACGGAACATCGGGGTTGCGCCCCTCGCGCAGTTACGGCGCCCAGGGAATCTACATCTACCGTCAGAAGTATATCTTTGTGCTCTTCTGGAACGAGATGCCCGACTATTTCGTTCAGGCGGCCTGGCAGTCGTCCGACCGGCTGGCACTCATCTACCAGTCGCTCAACTGGAATACGAACCGGCAATGGGGTGCCAATGTTGTCGTTCCGTTCAGCATCGGGGAGTGGCTGGATTCGCGGCTGACGGTTACGGGGCTCAGGATGCGGCAGCGTTGCGATGCCTATCACGACATGTCGTTCGACCGCTCGAAATGGGTCGGCATCGTACGGTTGATCAACACCTTCCGCCTGAGCCGGAAGCCGGATCTGGCACTTGAGGTCAATGGGTTCTTCCAGACGAAGGCAATTCAGGGTACTTATGACATAGATCCTCTGGGGGCGGTTGACGCGGCGCTGAAATGGACGTTCGACAGCGGTCGGGCGACACTTTCGGTACGGTGCAGCGATCTGTTCGAGACGGGACGTCCCTTTACCCGGATCCGTTACCGCGGCCAGTGGCTCGATATGGGCTCCAACATGTATACGCGTACCACGACCGTACAGCTTTCATACCGTTTCGGTGGCTACAAGGAGCGCAAACACAAGGAGGTGGATACGTCACGCTTCGGCCATTGACGGCGGCCGGTGACAGTGGTTGCGGGATGGCAGGCCTTTTTTGCCGCAGCCTGATGCGGTGAATTGTGGCGGACGGGCCTGGTGCAAAGACAGAAAACCGGCCGGAAGATGTCGATCCAGTGTGTGATTGCATCGTCCGGCCGGATGTGTTTTTGTCAGGCGTTGTTGCGGAACTCGTTCGGGGTGCAGCCCACGACCCGTTTGAACATCCGGCTCATGTGCTGCGGGTATTGGAACCCAAGCGAATATGCTATCTCGCTCATCGACATCGAAGTCGAAAGCAACAGCTCCTTGGCCTGTTCCATGAGTCTCGAATGGATATGTTCGGTGACGGTCTTTCCGGTCTGCTTGCTGATCAGGTCGCCGAAATAGTTGGGTGACAGGTGTACCTTCTCGGCAAAATACTTGACGGTCGGGAGTCCGGACTGTTGCGGGGCATTCGAGTCGAAGTAGTTGTCCAACAGCTCCTCGAACCGCACTATGATGTCGTGATTCGGGACTTCGCGTGTGGTGAACTGCCGTTCGTAGAACCGCATGCAGTAGTCCAGCAGCAGGCCGATATTTGCCGTAATGAGGCGTCGGCTGTGTTTGTCGATATTGTGCCGGAGTTCGGCATCGATCTTCTGCAGGCAGTCGGTTATGGTATTTCGCTCCTCCTCGGAGAGATGCAGAGCCTCGCGGGTCTGGTATGAGAAGAATGAATATTTTCTGATCTCCTGACCGAGTGCGGTTCCGCGAATGAAGTCGGGGTGGAACAGCACGCCGAGTGCCGATGGCCGTACATCCTTGAGCATTTCGACCTCGGCAACCTGTCCCGGGGCGAAACATACGATCGTGCCCTCCTGGTAGTCGTAAGGCTGCTTGCCGTATGTAATGTCGCCGCAGAGGGTATCCTTGAGGAACAGGGCATATATTCCGTAAGTAGCCTTGAAGTGTTGGGGCCAGCGGGTAGCCTTTGCGAGATCGATTACCGCGACCATCGGGTGCAGAGTTTCGAGCCCGAAGAGTTTGTTGTACTTGTCTACGCTGTCGAGATTGATTATTTCTTCCATCGTTGAGGTATGTTTTCGACAAATATAATATTTCCTGACGGAATATTTTACACCTTCGGGCCGTGATCGGCGATTCGGGTACAAAGATCAGTAAATCGTATACAAAACGGTTATATGCAATTGGGTACTTTTGTATCGTGAAAAACCAATAAAACCATTCGGCAATGAAGATCAAAATCATGCTTGCCCTTGTGGCAATGACAATAAACGTATCTACGATTATGGCACAGGAAAAAATCAAACAGACGGCTGGCCGCGATCAGCTGGGTGATTTCGCGCCCAAATTTGCGGAACTCAATGATGATGTACTCTTCGGGGAGGTTTGGAGCCGTACGGATCTTCTGGGGCTTCGCGACCGCAGTCTGATCACCATCACCTCACTCATCAGCCAGGGTATAACCGACAGCTCGCTGACGTATCATCTTCAGACGGCTCGTCAGAACGGCATTACCCGTACCGAGATAGCCGAGATATTGACACATATCGGGTTCTATGCGGGCTGGCCGAAGGCATGGGCGGCATTTCGTCTGGCGAAGGATGTGTGGGCCGGGGATGAGGCCGGCGAGGATGCAAAGGCGGCCTTCCAGCGGGAGATGATCTTCCCGATCGGGGAGCCAAATACGGCCTATGCGCGTTATTTTGTCGGCAACAGCTATCTGGCACCGCTTTCGGGTGAGCAGGTCAACGTTTCGAATGTGACATTCGAACCCGGATGCCGCAACAACTGGCACATACATCGTGCAAAGAGCGGTGGCGGACAGATGCTGATCGGTGTTGCCGGCCGCGGCTGGTATCAGGAGGAGGGTAAACCGGCGGTGGAGATTCTGCCCGGTACGATCATTCACATCCCGGCCAACGTAAAGCATTGGCATGGCGCGGCGGCCGACAGCTGGTTTGCGCACCTGGCCTTCGAGGTTCCGGGCGAAGAGACCTCGAACGAGTGGCTCGAACCGGTACCGGAGGATGAATACAACGCTCTGAAATAGCTGCTTTTTTTGACCATAAGCCTACCGGCTGGCCATTTCGGCATTCGGCCGAAGCCGGCAGCATTATGATGAAAGTTTTGTGTAACAACGGTTGCCATATTATGGAAAAGATAAGGATAAGATTGACGGTCAACGGCAATTCATTCAGTGCGGTGCTTGAGCCGGGCCAGACGGCCGAAGCGCTGCGGGCCCGCCTTGAGCGCGGTGAGATAAAGGTCCGTATGGAAGATTACGGGAATATGGAGAAGGTCGGCGGACTGGGCTTTTCATTGCCGAGACACGACGTGCGGACGGTGACCGGGCCCGGAGACATGGTTCTGTATCAGGGTAATTCGCTGGTGATCTTCTATGGCACCAATACGTGGAGCTATACGCGTCTGGGGAAGGTCGAAGGTGTTTCGTCACGTGAACGGATGCTGGAGCTCTGGGGCAAGGGCGACGATGCTACGTTAACGCTTTCGTTGGAGTAGATGAACGGATCGACCATAGTCAGCATATCGCGTTGCAACGAGTTGTTCTCGACCGAAACCCGCCATCCGCTGGCGACGCTGATCGAGTTGCCGGCGACGGCGGATCTCGATGCAGCAACCCGTTTCGGCTTCCATACCGTGTGGCTGAAGTCGGGATGTGGATGCTGTGCATCGGATTTGGGCTGGAAGGGGTATGACTTTTCGGATGCCGTACTGGTGGCGTTGGAGCCGGGCGAGGCGGTAGGCGAAGAGTTGTGCAGAACGGACTGCTGCGGGGAGTGCGGACATCTGCTCTGCTTTCACTCCTCACTGACGCCTGTGCTGCAGGATGATCGCCGGAAGAGCGGATACGGCTTCTTCGGCTACCGTAAGAGTGAAGCGTTGCATCTGTCTCAGCGCGAGTGGATTGTCCTGGAGCATGAGATGGAGCGTATCGACGAGGAGTTGCGATGGGGCATCGATGAGTCCACGCACCGTATCGTCGGTGAGCGGATATCACTGTTTCTGGATTATGTGACACGGTTTTACCGCCGTCAGTTCATAACCCGCCACGACTCCTGCACCGAAGCCGTGAGGATGGTCGACCGCTGGTTGCAGAAGTTTTTCGTATCGGGTATGGCGCAATATTCCGAAATACCGTCGGTTCGGTTCTTTGCGGGTCGTTGGGGATGTTCGGAGGCCTATTTCGACGACATGCTGCGTGCCGAGACCGGCAAATATACTTCGGAGTATGTCGACTGCAAACGTGTAGCCTTTGCCGAGGCCATGCTGAAACGGCGGGACAAGAGCCTGAGCGAGGTGGCCGTACAGTTGGGATTCCCGACCGACCGTGCATTCCGCATATTTTTCGAACGGTTGGAGGGCCGGCGGCCTGAGGATATCCTCTTCGGCCGGAAATGACATGTGCGGCTGGCAGTGTGGTGGTCGGGAGGCGGTCTTGAACGCCATCCGGACAGGTGTGAAATCCGACCAATTCAGAAGCGGAGCGGTATGTGTTGGGTTCGAAGGTTCGGTGGAAATTGTTATCTTTGCATAAGTGGAATTTTGAAATCTGTCAAACGGTCATGATGGAAGATTTGATACGATTGCTGCACGAGGGTGGCCATTCGCTGGTCGTCTCGAATGGACGGGTCAGGACATTCGACGGACGTGGTGTTGCTGATCTGTATGGATTGCTGAACGGGGATCCGGAGTTTCTGTCGGGCGCCGTCGTGGCAGACAAGGTGGTCGGGAAGGCTGCTGCTGCGCTGATGATTCTGGGAGGTGTCGGAGCGGTTCATGCGGATGTGTTGAGCCGTCCGGCGCTTGAACTCTTCGTTGCGGCTGGAGTGGAACCAGCGTTCGACCGGCTGGTTGACCATATCATCAACCGTACGAAAACAGGCTGGTGTCCGTTGGAGAGCCGTTGCCGCGACTGCCGTACGCCGGAGGAGTGCTACCGGCAGATCGAAGCCTTTATCGAAGCGAACCGCCATTGACGGTTTGAAACGGTTTGTGCCGACGGCAGTGCGGTCTGCGATTAGGCTACGCTGTCAGGGGCGGAAGGTCTTACTGAATATATGCCGGCAGGGCTTGCCGGATACCGTATGGAACAGCCTGCCCGATGCCGTCAAACATGCTCCGGCTGCATGATGGCGATCCGGTGGTGCGGCGGACGAATTATGGAGAAGAATATTTTTACAAATATGAAGAAAAGTATCATGACAATTATGTTAGCAACGATGTTTGCTGCCTCCGGTTGCGCCAATGCACAGGGCAATCGTGAATCATCCCAATCCGGGAACGCTTCGGCCGGGGATTCGTTGCCGAAGGTCTATTTTTTCAAGGAGATCACTCCGGAGAATCTGGTGAAGATCTATGAGGCTTTGGGTCGCGAGGCCCGGGGCAAGGTCGCCGTGAAGCTCTCTACGGGCGAACCCGGCGGTCACAACTTCCTGCAGCCGGCCCTTATCAAGGATCTGGTACAGAAGGTGAACGGCACGATCGTAGAGTGCAATACGGCTTATGGAGGCGGCCGTTCGGATACCGAAAAACATCTGAAGGCCGCCCGTGACCATGGATTTACGGCCATTGCACCGGTCGACATCATGGATGCCGAAGGGGAGGTCGAACTGCCTGTTGGGGGAGGCTGTCATCTGGATCGCGACATTGTGGGTAAGAATTTCATGAATTACGACTTCACGATCATCCTTTCGCACTTCAAGGGTCACGCTATGGGAGGTTTCGGCGGCGCCATCAAGAACATGTCGATCGGCATCGCCTCGTCGCACGGCAAGGCCTGGATCCATTCGGCCGGCAAGACCACCGATGTTTCGAGTGTATGGGGCGATCTGCCGGAACAGGATGATTTTCTGGAGTCGATGGCCGAAGCTGCCAAGGCCGTTGCCGACCATTGCGGAGACAACATACTGTATATCAGTGTGGCGAACAACCTGTCGGTCGATTGCGACTGCGATTCGTCGCCGGCCGATCCCCAGATGGGTGATATAGGCATTCTGGCGTCGCTCGATCCCGTTGCGCTCGACCGTGCATGTACGGACCTCGTCAGGGCTTCGGACGACCATGGCAAGATACATCTTATCGAGCGTATCGACTCGCGTCATGGCATGCATACGCTGGATTATGCCGAGTCGCTCGGGATGGGAAGTCAGAAATACGAACTTGTAGAACTTGATTGACAAGGAGGCCAAGATGGAAACAACAACCGTAAAACTATATTCGCTGCGGTACGGCGAGGCAAAAACATACCTTTTTGCACTCTTGTTCGCCGTCGGGAACATTGCATTGCCGCAACTCTGCCATACGGTCGAGATGGGAGGCCCCACGTGGCTTCCGATTTACTTCTTCACGTTGGTCGGCGCCTATAAGTACGGCTGGCGTGTCGGATTGCTTACGGCCGTCGTCTCACCGGTGGTCAATTCGGTTTTGTTCGGAATGCCTGCACCGGCTGCCCTTCCGGCCATTATGCTCAAGTCGATACTTCTGGCCGGTATTGCTGGTTATGCGGCATACCGATTCAAGAGGGTGTCGATCATTCTGATGCTGGCCGTTGTATTGGCCTATCAGGTTGCCGGAACGCTCGGAGAGTGGATTCTGAAAGGCGATTTCTATCTTGCCGCACAGGATTTCCGTATCGGCATTCCCGGCATGGCGTTCCAGGTTGTGGTAGGCTTCCTGCTGCTCAGATACATTTTGCGGAGATAGGTTTGCCGTTCAGCCGGCGTTTGCCGCGCGTCCGGTAGTAATTGATTGATCCTGAAGCTGCGCCTGATATTTGCGCAGTTTCGGGATTTTTATTTCTGGCAGCCTGGCAGAGAGATTTCGCGGGTCAAGATCCCGATTGCGACTGTTGGGCGAAGCCATATCAGCTTTATGACCGGGTCAGGGCCGTGTTTATTCTGATCAAGGCATGCAGTGTTCAATCTCGAGGAGGCGGCGTTTGCGGTCGAGTCCGCCGGCATAACCCGTCAGTCGGCCGTTACTGCCGATGACGCGGTGGCACGGAATGATGATGCTGATCGGATTGTGCCCGATTGCACTCCCGACGGCCCGTGCCGACATGCGTATGCTGCCGGTGCGGCGCATCAACTCTTCGGTAACCTGTTTGTAGGTTACGGTCCGGCCATACGGAATCTCGCGAAGGATCTCCCAGACGGCCCGTCGGAATGGTGTGCCCAGAGGTTGCAGGGGCGGTGTGAAGTCAGGAATCCTGCCGTCGAAATAGATATCGAGCCATCTGCATGTCATGGCAAAAACTGATAACCCGTTGATCTCGTCCCGATTCTTACAAGATGCTGTGTCCGGTTCCCATATGGCACCGGACATGCCATTGCACACGGCACGTTTCTGCGTGTCGAAATATATTCCGGTCAGGGCCCTGCCGTTATCGGTGAGAGTCAACCGGCCGAGCGGGGAGTCGTAGAATCTTTCGCTGGTCATGTTTTTTGTACAGTTCTGGAAAATCGGGTAATCCGGTCTGCAAGATACAAAAAAAACGAAAAGGAGCGAACCGTATAATAACACGTATTCGCTCCTTTTGCTTTCGATTCAGTCGATCAAATTGCGCTGACAGTCTGCCGCAAGGCGGCTGCGCAATTTATTTGATCTCCCATGTAGCGCCGCTGTGGAGAAGGTCGTCGACGCACTTGATCTTGCTTTGTGCCTTGACCTGCTCGACCTGCTCGGCAACCTTGATGTCGTAGACGGCATCATCCTCGACCGAACGGATCACGCCCAGCGCAACCGGATAGTCGGGATACTTCATTGCCGCCAGCATGACGTGCAGGGTAGTATCCTTCTCGTGGGCGTCGTGGGTGAGGATGTCGTCCATCGTGACGCCGTTTTCGCCTACGGTCACAACCTTGAGTTTCATGCCGTCGAGCATGAGGCCCTTGTTCATTTGTGCACCGAACAGCATCTTTTCACCGTGTTTGAGCGTGATGGTACGTTCGGCACGTGTAGCCTTGTCGCCTGCGAACAGGGCGTGGGTCTTGTCGTTGAATATTACGCAGTTCTGCAGTACTTCGACAACCGACATTCCCTTGTGTTCGGCACCGGCCACCAGGCAGTCCTTCGTGAGCATCACCTCGGCATCAACCGAGCGTGCGAAGAATGTACCCTTTGCACCGATGACCAGCTCACCCGGGTTGAACGGCTTCTCGACCGTACCGTAAGGCGAAGTCTTGGTGATCTTGCCGAGTTTCGAGGTGGGGGAGTACTGGCCCTTGGTCAATCCGTAGATCTCGTTGTTGAAGAGTATAACGTTGAGGTTTACGTTACGGCGGATTGCATGAATGAAGTGGTTTCCGCCGATAGCGAGCGAGTCTCCGTCACCGGTTGCCACCCAGACGTTGAGATCGGGGTTTGCGGTTTTGATACCTGTTGCGATAGCGTTTGCACGGCCGTGGATCGAGTGGAAACCGAACGTGCGCACGTAATACGGGAAACGGGACGAGCAACCGATACCCGATACCACGGTGAACATCTTGTGCGGGGTACCGGTCTGTTCGGCCACTTCGGGCATAGCCCTCAGAACGGCGTTCAAAATGGCATGGTCGCCGCATCCGGGACACCATTTTACTTCCTGATCGCTTTTGAAATCAGCTGATGTGTATTTGAATTGAGCGCTCATGACTATCTGTTTAAAATCTCGTTGAACTTGTTTTTAAGCTCCACCACCGTGAACGGGAGGCCTTCGCACTTGTTGTACTGTTCGAAGGTGAACTCCTGGAAATTCTGGCGGAGGTATCCGGCGAACTGGCCGCCGTTGAGTTCGCAGACAACCAGATTGCGGTAACGTCCGAGAATATCGCGTACGTTTCGCGGCAGGGGGTTGATGTAGTTGAAGTGGCACAGTGCGATGCTCTTGCCCTCGGCCTGCAAATCCTCGACTGCGGTCTGCAGGTTTCCGCGGGTACCGCCCCAACCGATTACGAGCAGGTCGGCCTGGTCGGGACCGATGACCGTCTGGTCGGGTATGCAGTTGACTACGCGAGCAACCTTTTCGGCGCGGGCGTTGACCATGAACTGGTGGTTTGCCGGATCGTGCGACACGCTGCCCTTGAGTTTGTCCTTTTCGAGACCGCCGATACGGTGTTCGAGGCCTTCGGTGCCGGGGAATGCCCAGCGGCGGGCCAGTGTTTCGGGGTTACGCTTGTAGGGCATGTATTGGGTTTCGTCGTCGTCGAGTTTGGTGACGATCGGCGGCACGATTTCGGGATATTCGCTCATCGAGGGGATCTTCCAGGGCTGGCTTCCGTTTGCGATGAAACCGTCCGAAAGCAGTATGACGGGGGTCATGTGCTCCATTGCGATCTTGGCAGCGTGGAAGGCATAGTGGAAGCAGTCGCTCGGGGTACTTGCGGCGATTACCACGAGCGGGCATTCTCCGTTACGTCCGTAGAGGGCCTGATCGAGGTCGCTCTGTTCGGTTTTTGTCGGGAGGCCGGTCGAAGGGCCGCCGCGCTGTACGTCGACGACAACCAGCGGCAGTTCGGCCATGACGGCCAGACCGAGAGCTTCGCTCTTGAGCGAGAGTCCGGGGCCCGAAGTGGTGGTCACGGCGAAGTTTCCGGCGAAGGCGGCACCGATCGAGGTGCAGATGCCGGCGATTTCGTCTTCGGCCTGTACGGTCTTGACACCGAGATCCTTGCGTTTTGCGAGCTCTTCGAGGATCACCGTAGCCGGGGTGATGGGGTAGGAACCGCAGAAGAGCGGTCGGCCGCTCTTTTCGGATGCGGCGATGAAGCCCCATGCGGTGGCGGTGTTACCGTTTATCGAGCGGTATGTACCCTTTTCGAGGGGTGCGGGAGCGATGTCATAAGTATTGGCAAAGGCGTGGGTATTTGCCGCGAAGTTGAAACCGGCGTCCATGGCACGTTTGTTGGCTTCGGCGATGAGCGGGTTTTTCTTTGCGAACTTCGAGTCGACATAGTGTTTTGCATAGTCGAACGGGCGGTTGTAGAGATAGAAGCAGATACCCAGCGCGAACATGTTCTTGCATTTTGTGACGCTCTTGTTGTCGAGGTCCATGTCGGCCAGTGCATCCTTTGTCATCGAAGTGATGTTCGGGATGACGATATTGTGGTTTTCGAGGCCGAGTTCGGCGATAGGGTCGAGGGTTTTGAAGCCGGCTTTTTCGACCGCTTTCTCATTGAGGGTATCACCGTCGATGATGATTGTCGAATCGGGTTTCAGCCAGCGGGCATTGGCTTTGAGTGCGGCGGGGTTCATGGCCACCAGCACGTCGCAATAGTCACCCGGGTTGATTACCCGGTTGCTTCCGAAGTGAACCTGAAAACCCGAAACGCCTGATACGGTACCTTGCGGGGCTCGGATTTCGGCAGGGTAGTCGGGGAATGTCGATATACCGTTCCCCATCAAGGCCGAAGTGTCGGAGAAGAGGGTACCGGTAAGCTGCATTCCGTCTCCGGAGTCTCCGGAAAATCGGATGACGACATCCTTCACCTCTTTTACATTCTGTTTATCCATAAGAAGTTTTAGTTGTAGTTTTGTGGGAAATATTTTTGCGTATTGTATTTCACGAACACAAATGTATAAAAACTTCCGATATATTGTTATCCGTCAGCAGCGATTTTTTCGTTCGGCACGGGCTCTGAGGGGCATTGGGAGGAGTTTCTGTCCGTGCGTGGGTATTTTGTCATGCACGGGGGCCCGTTGAGGCAGCCTCGCGTGCGGAAACAGATTGGTTTCTGGCGGGTTGTCAGTCGGGTTTATGGCTCGACTACGGATGTGGGAATAAAGTATTGCGGAAATTTGGCTCGATCTAAAAATGTTTTTAACTTTGTGGCGCTTTCATGCGACTAAGTGCAACCGAAAGCTGCCTTTTACAAGCGGAATTATCACTTAAATAAATGACGAACTGTTTATAAAGATGAACTGTCAGATCAAATTTACCATCCCTCAAGAGGCGGTGAAAGTCATCAAGTCGGGCGATCATGTCCATTTGAGCGCAGTGGCAAGTGCCCCGCAGTGCCTTATCAAGGCCATGTGCGAGCGCGGTGCCAACCATGAGATCGAGAATGTGCATGTACACCACCTTCACACCGAAGGTCCGGCTCCGTATGCCGATCCCCAATTCGAAGGTATTTTCCAACTCGATTCGTTCTTTGTCGGCAGCAATGTGCGCAAGGTAACCCAGAGTTGCTATGCCGATTACATTCCGATTTTCCTGAGCGAGACCCAGAAACTCTACCGTTCGGGAGTCTTGCCGTGCGATGTGGCCATGATTCAGGTCTGCCCCCCAGACAAACACGGATACGTCTCGTTGGGAACCTCCGTGGATGCTACCTTGGGCGCCATCGAGAAGGCAAAGACAGTCATCGCCGTGGTAAACAAGTATGTTCCGCGTTCGTTCGGCCAGGCTATGATCCCGATGTCGAAGATCGATATCTTCGTCCAGGACGACCAGCCCCTGATCGAGGCCAAGTTCGCACAGCCCAACGAGGTCGAAACGATGATCGGTAAGAACTGCGCCGCTCTGATCGAGGACGGTGCCTGCCTCCAGATGGGTATCGGTGCCATTCCGAATGCCGTGCTGGCGCAGCTGGGAAACCACAAGAACCTCGGTATTCACACCGAAATGTTTGCCGACGGAGTCCTGCCGCTCGTATATTCGGGCGTCATCAACGGTGCAAACAAGGTGACCGATCCCGGAAAGATGGTTTCGACGTTCCTGATGGGCTCGAAGGAGGTGTACGACTTCATCGACGACAACCCGGGTGTGATGATGATGGACGTGGGCTACACCAACGATCCGTATATCATCTCGCAGAACCCCCGTATGACGGCCATCAACTCGGCACTGCAGGTTGACCTGACGGGTCAGGTTTGCGCCGACTCGCTGGGTACGAAGTTCTATTCGGGCGTAGGCGGCCAGATCGACTTCATCTACGGTGCTTCGCTGGCCAAGGAGGGTAAATCGATCATCGCCATGCCTTCGGTGACCAACAAGGGTATCAGCAAGATCGCTCCGGTGCTGAACGAGGGTGCCGGTGTGGTTACCACGCGTGCCCACATGCACTGGTTCGTTACCGAGTACGGTGCCGTCGATCTGTATGGCAAGAGCCTGCAGGAGCGTGCCCGTCTGTTGATCTCGGTGGCTCACCCCGATCACCGCGAGGCTTTGGACCGTGCAGCGTTCGAGCGTTTCGGCTCGCACCACCACTATATCAAAAAGAGCATGGGCATGTAGCGGTTTGAACCGTTGATTGCCGACGCGCTATGAAACAGTTCGGCCCGACCGGAGGAGATTCCGAAAGTCGGGCCGAACTGTTTTTATTGTTGCGGCTTCTGTGAGAGTAACCGTGCGAGGGAAGCCGTATGTAGTGAAATTCCGCGAATTTCGTAGCCGGTCAAATTTCGTGGCCGGGCAACTGTAGCCGACGTGTCGGCCGAGGGCGGACGGCTTGAACCGCGCTTTCAGTACACTGCCGGTATTATTTTACGCCGCACTCCTGTTCGAAGAAGCTCCACAGGTTGTCGTTCGGGGGAGTCGGGGCGGTTACCGTGAGCGGAGTTTTGCGGACGGGATGGATGAATTCGATGGCTCGCGAGTGGAGCGAAATGCCGCCGTCGCGGTTCGAACGCCGTGCGCCGTACTTGAGGTCGCCGCGGATGGGACATCCTATTTTCGAGAGCTGGGCGCGGATCTGATGGTGGCGGCCCGTGAGCAGGTCAACCTCGAGGAGATGGTAGTTGGAACTCGAAGCCAGGGCCTTGTACCGCAGGCGTGCGAGTTTTGCATCGCCGCGAGGAGTGTCGTAGGCATATGACCGGTTGCGTTTTGCGTCGCGCAGGATATAGTGGGATAACTCGCCCTCTTCGGGTACGGGCATGGCTTCGGTTACGGCCCAGTATGTTTTGCGAATCTGCCCCTGTCGCAGCATTTCGTTGAGCCGGATGAGGGCCTTGCTGGTCTTGGCGAAGAGCACGGCGCCGCTGACAGGCCGGTCGATGCGGTGTACAACACCCAGGAATACATCCCCGGGCTTGTGGTCACGAACCCTGATGAATTGCTTGATCTGGTCCTCCAATGCACTTTCGCCCGCGGTATCCTGCTGTACCAGGTCTCCGCAACGTTTGTTGATGATCAACAGGTGGTTGTCTTCGTAGAGAATGTCTTCGATTGCGAACATGGTTCGAGGCGGATTATTAGAGTTCGAAAGTGAATGGCAGCAGGTCGGCAGCGGAGTTTACGGCCGATGCTGTTCCGCTGCCGCTCATGATGACGCGTATCGGGGCACCCTGCCGTTTTTCGACATCGACCAGAACCTGACGGCATATTCCGCACGGATAACATTCGCGTTGCGAGGGGTCGGAAGCGATAGCCAGTTTTACGATCTTGTCGTCCGGGGTCAGGGCCTGATGGTGGAACAACAGGTTCCGTTCGGCACAGATGCCGGCCGGAAAGACTTCGCTCTCCTGATTGCTGCCGATTACCGTCCGGCCGCTTTCGAGCAGTGCTGCGGCGCCTACGTTGAATTCGGAATAGGGTGCATAGGCGGTTTTGCAGGCCTCCTGGGCCTGTAAGATCAGTTGCCGTTCATCTTCGGGCAGTGCGTCCGTAGAGTCGTAACGGTCATAGGTGAATTTGAAATCGCATTTCATCGTTTTTTCCGTTTTTTAGGCCTACGGAGACGTAATCGTTCCGCGGCTGATATTCGTAAGCGCTGCGTACCGTGTTCGTTGGTTTTACGGCCTGCATCATGCGGCGTTTTCCGAGGGTGTGCCGGTGTTGGCATCCATCCCGGCCGCATGGTTGGTGGTTGTTTTCTGCCTACAGTCTCCGGAATTGGAGCGTGATATTCCAATGCCGACAGCCGTAGGCCTGCGATTCATCTCGACAGTCATGGCCCTGGACTCAGTGACTGGGGCGTATGAACCGTATGATGAGTCGTCGCAGTATATGAAACCAAAGTTAGTGAAAAAATCGAAGCCGCACAAATCGGCCTCGATTTTTTGCAATTCATCGACAGCTGGAGCCAGTGGTTATGAACTCTGGAAGGGTTTGGCTTGTCGGATTCGGATGTAACGTCCGTATTATTCGAGAACGAATTTTGCGTTTACGCTGGCCGAGAGTTTGATCTTTTTGAATTCAGGACGTTCTTCGGGTGCTCTGGCGGTACCGTAAATACGATCGTTGTAATCGGAATAACTACTGCTCACGCCTTTGCTCGCGCTGTTGTCGTTGTATTGTATATAGAAGGCCTTGCCGATATTCTGTCCGATGGCTTCGGCAAGTTCACTGGCCGTTGTGCGGGCATTTGCGATAGCCTCCTTGCGGACCTCGGCGCGATACTTGTCTATTTCGGAATTGTCGAAATATATCAACAGGGTGGTTATGCCGATCTGCTGCAATAGATCGAATACCTCGCCGACGAGTGCTTGTTCAGTAATCAACAACTGGTAATGCTTTATCGTTATAGCGTCATTGTTACGCTTGTATTTTAAGCTGGATATGTTGCTGACTTTAAGATCCTTCTGTGTGTCTATACCGAGGCTCTTCAACGCAGCGATCATTTGCTGCTCCTGCTCCCCGACCGTGACCTTTCCTTTCGAGTAGTATTCGTTTATAGTGATGTTGACGTAGATCTTGTCGGGAGTGATTTCGCGCTCGGCAACTCCGTTCACCTCGATGTAGCTCGGGTATGCTTCGTTCGGCTGAGATTGTTGGGCATTGGCTGCGGTGGCCAGCAACAGCATGGCGGCCGCAAATAAAGTGATCCGTTTCATGGCTTGGTTAGTTTTAGGTTTTATGATAAGAGTTTTATGGTCCGGTGAAAGGATGGGGATTGTAATCTGTATGTCAAAGATATAAAAAAATCGAAGCCGCACAAAACGACTTCGATTTTTCAGCCTTAAAATATGCTATTATGTATTTTGATTAGCCATCGGACGCAGAGGCAGACTGCCTGCCGGTTCAGTATGTTTTTGCGTCTCCGGCTTCATGTATGCCGACCGTATTATTCGAGAATGAATTTTGCGTTTACGCTTGCAGTGAGCTTGATCTTCTTGAATTCCGGCTGCTCGATAACGGTGCCATCAGCGAGTTTGGCGCTGTTGAAAGCCGCGGTACGCATGATGTTGCTGTTGTATGCACTGTTGTTGTAGTACTGTATGTAGAAGGCCTTGCCGATGCTTTGTCCGATGGCTTCGGCCAGCTCACTGGCCGTTGTACGGGCATTTGCGATTGCCTCCTTGCGAACCTCGGCGCGGTACTTGTCTATCTCGGAATGGGTGATCTGAGCGATGTCGATTGAAGTTATGCCGATCTGCTGCAAAATATCATAAACATCCCCGATGATGGCCGGATCGGTGATCAACAGCTGGTAATGTTTTACCGTTACGGCCTGCTTGCGCTTGAACTTCGAACTGGACATGTCGCTGACCTTCAAGTCTTCCCGGGTGTCTATGCCGAGACTTTTCAGTGCAGCGATCATCTGCTGCTCCTGCTCTTCGACCGTAATCTTGCCTTTCGAGTCGCGCTCGTTGATAGTGATGTTGACGTAGATCTTGTCGGGAGTGATTTCGCGCTCGGCAACTCCGTTCACCTCGATGTAGCTCGGGTATTTCTCTGCCTGCTGAGATTGTTGGGCGTTGGCTGCGTTGGCCAGCAACAGAATGGCAGCCGCAAATAAAGTGATCCGTTTCATGGCTTTTGAAGTTTTAGATTCTGTTTATACACTAAACTCTTTTGCCGATGTTTTTATTGTCCTGTTGAGGCGTATTCAGCGTTTTGGCGCGGGTTGTTCGAGCGGTTTGTCGCGTCGGATGAGGCGGACGACGTTTTCGACATGGTGCGTATGCGGGAACATGTCGACCGGCTGTACGGCATCGACTGCATAGAAACGGTTCATGGCAGCGATGTCGCGGGCCTGCGTTGCGGGGTTGCAGCTGACGTAGACGATGCGCTTGGGGGCGGCCTTCATTAGGACGTCGATTACGGGGGCGTCGACACCGGCACGCGGCGGGTCGAGAATGACCACATCCGGCCGGCCGTTGCGGGCGACGAATTCGTCGTCGAGAACGCGTTTCATGTCTCCGGCATAGAAGACCGTATTCTCGATGCCGTTGATCTCGGAGTTGTGGCGGGCATCCTCGATGGCCTCGGGGACATACTCGATACCCACGACCTTGCGGCATTTCGAAGCGCAGAAGTTGGCTATGGTGCCGGTACCGGTGTAGAGGTCGTAAAGCGTGTCGTCGGGATGCAGGTCGGCCAGTTCGCGGGCGGTCTTGTAGAGGACGTATGCCTGCCGCGAGTTGGTCTGGTAGAACGACTTTGGTCCGATCTTGAATTTCAGCCCCTCCATTGTTTCGTAGATGTATCCGTTGCCGCGGTAGGTGATAGCATCGAGGTCGCCCAGCGCATCGTTGCACTTGGTGTTGATCATGTGGATCATCGAGGTGATCTCGGGGAACTTCTCGCACAGGTGGTCCGACAGTGCAGCTATGCGGCTGCGGTCATCCTCGGCGAAGACCAGGATGACCATTACTTCGCCTGTCGAGGAGGTGCGGATAACCATGTTGCGCATGAAGCCCGTGTGTTCGCGGGCGTTGTAGAAGGGGTATCCGTGTTCGATGCAGAAACGCTTGGTTTCGAGGCGGATTGAGTTCGATGGTTCGGGCTGGAGCCAGCACTTCTCGATGTCGAGTACCTTGTCGAACATCCCGGGGATATGGAATCCGAGGGCAGGCGAAGCATCCAGCTCCCGGTTCGAGGCAACCTCCTCGGTTGTGAGCCAGCGGCGCGGAGTGAAAGTGAATTCGAGTTTGTTGCGGTAGAATTCGGTCTGTTCCGATCCGAGGATGGGACGTATTTCGGGAAGTTCGAGATGTCCGATGCGCCGGAGCTGCTCCTCGACCTGCGAAGCCTTTATTTTCAGTTGCATGTCGTATGGAATGTTTTGCCACTTGCAGCCGCCGCACAGCCCGAAGTGCGCACAAAATGGTTTGCAGCGCAAGTTCGAAAGTTTGACGTACCGGACGACATATCCCTCCATGTAACGGCTGCGACGGGTGCGGATCTGCACGTCGACCACATCGCCCGGGACGGTCATCGGGACGAAGACCACCTGGTCGTTCCAGCGGCCCAGGGCTTTTCCTTCGGCCGCGAAGTCGGTTATTTCGAGCCCCTCGAGCAGGGGATGGTTGTTGCGTTTTCTATTCACGATGCGAGAAATAAAAGGTTTATGCAGACACAAAGGTACGCCAAATCGTGCGATAAACCAAGCCTGCGGCGGCGGAAGCCGATGACGCGGTGCACCAAAATCTGCTGGATGGTGTTTCGGGGATGGGATGATTTGCAGCTGCGGCAGGGTTCAGGATGTGCTGTACGGCGGCTCCGGCATTTCGGTCAAAGCGTAGCAACGGCGGGTCCGGACTGTGTCGGCTGCCCCGAAACAGCTTCAGATACGTATGCCTGAGGCGCAAACCCTGCGGCAGTTAAATTTCGTGCGGGCGTATTGGTAATTGGAGTAAATTTAGATAACTTTGTGGCAGTTTATTCGACAAGACATGATCGACATAGCACTTTTCAGCGTCAACGCTTTCCAGGAGAATACCTATGTGGTTGCAGACAAGGATGGAGACCGTTGCATTATCGTGGATCCCGGTTGCAGCAACCGTACCGAAACGGCGGCCGTGGTCGACTACATCCGCCGCAAGGGCCTGAAACCCGAAATGATCGTCGGAACACACGGCCATATAGACCATATACTTGGGGTAGATGCCCTGAAACAGGAGTTCGGAATTCCGTATGCACTCTCGTCGGACGACGGTTTTCTGCTGGCGAGCGCATCGCAACAGGCCGCGATGTTCGGGTTGGCCTCGATAGCCTCGCCGACGATCGACATCGACCTCAAGGACCGGGACGAAATCGTGTTCGGCGGCTGCCGGATGAAGATAATCCCTACGCCGGGACACACTCCGGGCCACGTCTGCCTCTACTATGAGGAGGGCAAGATGCTGTTTACGGGCGATACGCTGTTCAAGGAGAGCATCGGCCGGACGGACCTGCCGGGGGGCGACTACTCGTGGATCATGCGCTCGATTCTGGACCGTATCGTGCCGCTGGGCGACGATGTCAAGTTCTTCCCGGGCCACGGCCCCGAGTCGAACATCGGCCATGAAACGCTCTACAACCCGTTCGTTACGGAGGTGCTCAACCACGAGGTCGACTATCGCAGCTGAGCGGGTTGAGGCTGCCGCGGTGGATTGTAAAAGTTTTATTCGGTGAAAAGATTCATTCATAAGATGCTTTATCGGCTGCTGCCGCTCGAGGGATACCTGCGGGCTGTCAGCCGGTTGTTTTTTCTGTGGCGGCGGCTGGGGCTCGGCCGTTATGCGCCCGAAACGGAGTATGTCTACTATCTGCCCGAACTGGTCGGAAGAGGAGATGTGGCGATAGATATCGGCGCAAATCTGGGATACTATTCGCGACCGTTGTCGAAGTTGGTCGGGGAGCGTGGGCATGTCTACTCCGTAGAGCCGATGCCGCCGGTACTTGAGGTGCTGCGACACAATCTGCGCCGCAGCCGCAACGTGACGATCCTGCCCTATGCGCTCGGAGAACAGGATGGTGAGATTACGATGGCGAACGATTCGGCCCGCGAAACGGGTTACCTCGGTACGGGCCAGAATTTCGTCAACGAGAGCGGCGGGAGTGCCGATGTCGAGTACCGTGCCGAGATGCGCCGCGGCAGCGAACTCTTTGCCGACCTGAAACGGCTCGACTTCATCAAGTGCGATATCGAGGGATACGAACTGCACGTCATGCACGAAATGCTGCCGTTACTGGAGCGTTTCCGGCCGACGGTGCTGATCGAGACTGGCGGGGAGAACCGTCGCCGGATCATAGACCTTTTCCGCGGGCTCGGCTATTCGGGCTACATGCTCGAGCACGGAGTTATGGTTCCGGTGTCGTACAGCGAGGAGAAGGATATCATATTCATGCCTGCGGGCGACAAACCTGAAACGAAATGATGCGCATCGACATACTGACATCGGTTCCGGAGCTGCTGGAATCGCCGCTCAACGAATCCATATTGCGACGTGCGCAGGAGCGTGGACTGGTCGAGATCGTGATCCACAACCTGCACGACTATGCCCATGACCGCCACCGTACCACGGATGACTATCCGTTCGGGGGTGAGGCCGGGATGGTGATGAAGTGTGAACCGGTTTTCGAACTGGTCGAGAAACTGCAGGCCGAGCGCCGTTACGACGAGATCATCTACACCTCGCCCGACGGGATTCAGTACGACCAGCATGAGGCCAACCGCCTCTCGACGCTCGAAAACATAATCATCCTGTGCGGGCACTACAAGGGTATCGACCACCGTATCCGCGAGCATCTGATCACGCGCGAGATCTCGATCGGAGATTATGTGTTGACGGGCGGCGAGCTTGCAGCGTGTGTCATAGCCGATTCGGTAGTTCGGCTGCTGCCCGGGGCGATCGGTGACGAGTCGTCGGCCCTGACCGACTGTTTCCAGGACAACCTGTTGGCGCCTCCGGTTTATACGCGGCCGGCGGAGTTTCGCGGCTGGCGGGTTCCGGATGTGCTGTTGTCGGGCAATTTCGCCGAGATCGACCGCTGGCACGAGGAGCAGGCCTTTGAACGTACCCGCCGCCTGCGTCCGGATCTGCTGGGGGAGGAGAGCGAACCTGCCCCGAAGGGATGCAAGTAGATTGTGCTTCGGTTGAGGTGGCAGGCAATACTGTATTGAAACAACGAGATTTATGAAATATTATCTGATAGCAGGCGAACCCTCGGGAGACCTGCACGGGGCAAATCTGATCGAAGGACTCAAGCTGTCCGATCCGCAGGCCGGGTTCCGGTTCTGGGGCGGCGACAAGATGGCCGAAGCGGGCGGTGTCGAGAACCTGCGCAAACACTATCGCGAGACATCGTTTTTCGGTATCGTGCAGGTTATCAGGAATTATGGTACGATCCGCCGCCAGATCCGCGAGTGCAAGGAGGATATCCTGGCCTACGCACCCGATGTGCTGATATTGATCGACTACCCGGGCTTCAACATGCGGATGGCCGAATTTGCACACCGGCACGGCATCCGGACATTTTACTATATCGCCCCGAAGGTGTGGGCGTGGCGCGAATGGCGTGTCAGGTCGATACAGAAGTATGTCGACCGGCTCTTCGTGATCTTCCCGTTCGAGTGCAAATACTTCCCGAAACATGGCATCGAGCCTGTTTTCGAGGGCAATCCGCTGGTCGATGCCATAGAACACCGCCGCAAGTCGCTGCCCTCGCGTGAGGAGTTCGTTGCGGAGCATGGCCTCGATGAGCGCCCGATAGTGGCTCTGCTGGCTGGCAGCCGTCGCGGCGAAATATCCGACAACCTGCCCATGATGGCCGATCTCGCCCGCCAGTTCCCCGGGATGCAGTTCGTGGTTGCCGGGGTGCCGTGGATTGACCGTGCGCTCTACGCGAAGGCGATCGGCGATGCTCCGGTGCGCTATCTCTGCGACTGTACATACGAATTGTTGCATTCGGCTTCGGCTGCCATCGTGACTTCGGGTACGGCAACGCTCGAAACGGCTCTGTTCGGAGTGCCCGAAGTGGTGGTTTACAGAACGTTGTGGATCAATATCAAGTTGCGGCCGTATGTGTTGAAAGTGCCTTACGTATCGTTGGTAAATCTCAATCTCGGCCGGGAGTCGGTGCGCGAAATCATACAGTCGGGTTACGACACGGCGGAGGCTGCGGCTGAACTGCGGGCAATCCTTCCGGGCGGCGGCAAGCGCCAGCGGATGCTCGACGACTTCGACGAACTGCGCCGGATCATAGGCGGTCCTGGGGCGAGTGACCGTTTTGCACGGCGGATGGTCGATGAACTGAAGAAACCGGCAAACAAATAATTGGCGGCTTTGGCCACATGTAGCCAATAGCCCTGCATAAGACACCGAACAGAGAACCAGAACCACGACTTTTGTATGGAACACTGGATCATGCTTCTCCCGGCACTGCTGACGGCTGCGATCTACTACGCCGTCGGACGTCTGGTAGCGCGCTATCCCGAGACTATTGCGGGTTACAACACCATGTCGCCCGAGCGGAAACGGCTGGTGGATCTTCCGGCGGCGGGACGTTTCCTGTCGCGGCTGCTCACAATCAGTGCCGTCGTGGCGTTGGCCGGAGTTGTTGCGGCTCTGCCGTGGATTCCGGCGGCGTGCGGCCAGTGGATAGTCGGTATCAGCCTCGGATTGCCGATCGTACTGATTGTTGTCGGGGCGGTATGGTGCTCGTGGAGGTATGACAGAGGATTTATGAAACGTTTCAGGAGATGAAGATATTCTGTATAGGACGCAATTACGCGGCGCATGTGGCCGAGCTTGGGATGGGCGGAATACCCGAACACCCGATCTTTTTCATGAAACCCGATACGGCGCTGTTGCGCAACAACGATCCGTTTTACATCCCTTCGTTCAGTCGCGAGGTGCATTACGAGACGGAGCTGGTCGTGCGGATCAACCGCGTGGGGAAACATATCGACGAGCGTTTTGCACACCGCTATTACGATGAGGTCGGGCTCGGGATCGACTTTACGGCCCGCGACCTGCAGCGTGCTGCTGCAGCGGCCGGCGAACCGTGGGAGGCAAGCAAGGCCTTCGACCATTCGGCAGCCCTGTCGCCGCGTTTCCTGCCGCTGTCAGAGTTGGGAGGCGATGTACAGAACCTGCACTTCGAGATGCGGCTGAACGGTGAGGTACGGCAGTCGGCCTCGACTTCGGAGATGATCTTCACGGTCAACCGGATAATCAGCTATCTGTCCGAATTCGTGACGTTGAAGATGGGTGACCTGATCTATACCGGTACGCCGGTAGGCGTGGGGCCGGTTGCCGAGGGTGACAATATCGTAGCGAAGCTGGAGGGTGTGAAACTGCTCGATTTTGACATTAGATAAATGAAATAAAACGTTGATATGCTGTTGAATGAAAAACTTTCCGGTTATCGGCTGATCCTTGCGAGCCATTCGCCGCGGCGCCGGCAGCTGCTGGCCGGTTGCGATCTGAAGTTCGAACTTGCCGAGAGTTACGAGGTCGAGGAGATATACCCGCACGACCTGCCGGCCGACGAGGTGCCTCTATACCTTGCAGGCCTCAAGAGCAAGGGTTATCCGGCACAGCTCGGTGAGCGTGACATCCTCCTGACGGCCGATACGGTGGTGATCGTCGGCGGGGAGATCCTTGGCAAGCCGTCGGATGCCGACGATGCCGTGCGGATGTTGCGGAAGTTGTCGGGGCGGACTCACCGTGTGGTTACGGGTGTGGTGCTGAGGTCGGCACGGCGCACCGAGAGCTTTTCGGTTGCGAGCAGCGTCACATTCCGTCCGCTGGACGAGGAGGAGATCGGGTATTATGTCGAACATTACCGCCCGATGGACAAGGCCGGAAGCTACGGTATTCAGGAGTGGATCGGCTATGTGGGTATCGAGAGCATCGAGGGTTCGTTCTACAATGTGATGGGTTTGCCCGTACAAAGGCTCTATACGGCGCTGTTGGATTTCGTAAAATAACGGAAAAAGTTTACTTTTGCCGCCGGAAACTGAATGAAATAAACCTTTATACGATATGAAACTGCGTATTTTAACCATTTTAGTTGCCATGTTTTCGGTCGTTTCGGCTGCGGCCGACGAGGGGATGTGGCTTCCGAGCCTTATCGGTTCGCGTATCGACGACATGCGGGCCAAAGGGTTCCGCCTGACCGCCGAAGACATATACAGCATAAACCAGGCCTCGATGAAGGATGCCGTGGTGCTGTTTGACGGCGGCTGCACGGGCGAGATTGTTTCGCCCGAGGGTCTGCTGCTGACCAACCACCATTGCGGTTACGGCGCGATACAGAAGCACAGCAGTGTCGAACACGACTATCTGGCCAACGGCTTCTGGGCGATGTCGCGTGCCGAGGAGCTGCCCAATCCGGGGATGTATGTTGCGTTCCTGGTCCGGATGGAGGATGTGACCGACGAGGTGCTGCGTGGTGTCAAGGATGACATGGATGCTGAAGCCCGAAATCAGGTAATCACATCCAATGAGAAGAAAATCAGAGAAAAAGCATCTGAGAACGGACGTTACGACGCCTCGGTCGAATCGCTCTATTACGGCAATCAGTACTTCCTGTTCGTCTACGAGAAATTTACCGACGTACGTCTGGTCGGTGCACCGCCCTCGGCGATAGGCAAGTTCGGTGGCGATACCGACAACTGGATGTGGCCGCGCCATACGGGTGACTTTTCGGTCTTCCGCGTCTATGCCGGCAAGGACAACCGTCCGGCCGACTATTCGCCCGAAAATGTGCCGTACCGCCCCAAACGCCACTTCGAGATCTCGGTCGACGGGGTCGAGGAGGGTGATTTCACGATGATCTACGGTTTCCCGGGAAATACGCAGCGATATGTCATTTCGGATGCGGCGGAGTATGTGGCCGAGTGGTCCGATCCGGCAAAGATCAAACTGCGTACGCTGCGCCTCGACATCATCTCGAAGGCTCAGGAGAAGGATCCGGCCGTGCGGATACAGTATGCCGCCAAGCATGCCAACATAGCCAATGCGTGGAAGAAGTGGCAGGGCGAGGTGCTCGGGCTGAAACGTCTGGGTACGGTCGAGAAGAAACGCCGATATGAGGCGCAATTTGCCGAATGGGCGTCGCAGCGTCCCGAATATGCCCACCTGCTCGATTCGATGCATGCGGCTTATGCTTCGCTGCGCGATGCCTACTTCCGCAGCGAATATTTCGCCGAGTCGATCAATGCCATCGAACTGGCTCAGGTGACACGATATATTTGCGGGGCGCGTCCGGCGGCCGACAATGCTGCCGTGGCGGCATTCTTCAAGGACTATGTGCCGGCGATCGACCGTGACGTCGCGGTGGCGATGATCAATGAGTTCATGAAGGATATTCCGGCCGAATACGTTCCGAAGTACCTGACCGACCGGATTGCCGAATATGGCAGCGTTGAGAAGTATGTCGATGCCATGTTCGATAGCAGCCGCTTCACCTCACCCGAACGGTTTGCCGGGGTTGCGGCCGACAGTGCGGCATATTCGGCGGCCATCGAGAACGACATGATGCAGGAGTTGCTCAACGAATTTGCTCTGTGCGGGCACTTCTCGGCACGCCGCTACCGCAACATGAGCGATGCCCCGCAGATTGCCCGCTGGTACCGTCCCTACATGCGTGCGCTGATGGAGTACGATCGTGATGAGGCCTTCTTCCCCGATGCCAACCTGACGCTGCGCGTGGCCTATGGCAAGGTTGGCGGTTACGATGCCGCCGACGGTATCTATCACAAGCACTGTACGACGCTGGACGGCATTATCGAGAAATACGATCCTGCGATCTCAGACTATGCCGTTCCGCAGCAGCTGTACGAGATATACGAATCGAAGGATTACGGCCGTTGGGGGACGATGATCGGTGGTCGTTACACGGTTCCGGTGGCCTTCATCGCCTCGAACCATACGACTGGCGGCAATTCGGGTTCGCCGGTCATCAACGGTGACGGCCGCCTGATCGGCATCAATTTCGACCGGACATGGCTCTCGACAATGAGCGACATCGAATTCGATCCGAAGATCTGCCGTAATATCGCTGTTGACATCCGTTACGTCCTGTTCGTGATCGACCGGATCGGAGGCGCATCGTATCTGTTGGACGAAATGGGAGTCGGGGAGGCTGAATGATGAACTGGTTCGAATCGTTGTTCGTCGATTACTCTTCGATACAGGCCATGGTGGTCATCTCGATCATCTGCGCCGTCGGTCTGCTGCTGGGAAAGGTCAAGGTCCGGGGAGTGTCGCTCGGCGTGGCATTCGTATTCTTCATAGGAATCCTGGCCGGACATATCGGACTGAGTGTCGATCCGCAGATGCTCGTCTTTGCACAGAATTTCGGTCTGGTGATATTCGTCTACGAATTGGGTCTGCAAGTGGGACCCGGATTCTTCAGCACCTTCCGCAGCGGAGGCCTTAAGATGAACATGCTCGGACTTTGTGTTGTGGCGTTGGGTACCGTAATGGCAATCTCGCTGACATACGTGACTCCGATCCAACTCTCCGACATGGTCGGCATACTGTGCGGCGCCACAACCAATACGCCGGCGCTCGGTGCTGCGCAACAGACCTTGACCCAGTTGGGATTGCCGTCGAGCGGTGCGGCGCTGAGTTGTGCCGTGACCTATCCGCTCGGAGTGCTGGGTGTTATCCTGGCCATAATCCTCATGCGCCGGTTCTTCGTGCGCAAGAGTGACCTGGCCCAGCCCGAAACGGAACATGTCAACAATACGTTTATCGCCACGTTTGTGGTACGGAATCAGGCCATCTTCGGAATGGATATCCACAAGTTGGCCGAGTTGAGCCATGTCCATTTCGTGATTTCGCGAATCTGGCATGACGGCAAGGTTTCGATCCCCGAGAGTACGACGACGGTTTCCGAAGGCGACCGCCTGCTGGTGATTACGGCCGAGCGAGATGTGGAGACTCTGGAAGTGCTGTTCGGAGAGCGCGAGGAGACGAACTGGAACCGCAGTGATGTCGACTGGAATGCCATCGACCGCCAGCTCATATCGCGCAGCATCGTAATTACGCGGTCGGAGATCAACGGAAAACGCCTCGGGTCGCTGCGCCTGCGCAACAGCTACGGAATCAACATAAGCCGCATCTACCGCAGCGGAGTGCCGCTGTTGGCAACGCCCGATCTGGTTCTTCAGGTAGGCGACCGCGTGATGGTGGTCGGCGAGGCGGCTTCGGTTGAGCGTGTGGCAAAGGTACTCGGAAATGCATCCCGCGAATTGAAGGAGCCGTATCTGACATCGGTATTCATCGGAATATTCCTCGGCCTGGCTGTCGGGTCGATACCTCTGGCTCTGCCCGGGATCAGTACTCCGGTGAAGCTGGGGCTGGCCGGCGGTCCGATCATCGTCGGCATCCTTGCCGGAACGTTCGGACCACGTTTCCACCTGGTTACATATACGACCCGCAGCGCAAACCTGATGCTCCGAAAACTGGGACTGTCGCTCTATCTGGCCTGCCTCGGGCTCGATGCCGGCGCACACTTCTTCGAAACGGTAATGCGTCCCGAAGGTCTGTTGTGGATTGCCGTAGGATTTGCCATTACGTTGATCCCTGTCATGATAATGGGCGTTATATCGCTGCGTTGTTTCAAGATAGACTTCGGGTCGGTGTGCGGAATGCTGTGCGGAAGCATGGCCAACCCGATGGCGCTCGGATATGCCAATGACAGTATCGAAGGTGACAAGGCTTCGGTGGCATACGCAACGGTATATCCGCTGGCGATGTTCGTAAGGGTGGTGCTGGCGCAGGTTATCCTGCTTACGCTGCTTTGACGGGCCGACGCAGGAAAGAAAAAACACGAACCGGAGAGATTCTCATCAGAAGAATCTCTCCGGTTCGTCGTTTGAAAGGGAACGGTTAGTGAACCGTTGCTTCCTGAGGAGTTTTGCGGGCGGTCGTGCAGTCGGTCTGGACTCGTTGGGCCGCATAGACATTCAGTCCGAGACGCTCGGAGATAAATGCAATAGCCTTCTGTGCCTTGACCGAATTCCCGGCAGCATCGAGCGGCGGTGCGAATGCCGAGATGCCCATCACGCCGGGTATGACGCCCATTATACCGCCGCCGACACCCGACTTTGCCGGTACGCCGGTCGTGAAGAGCCAGTCGCCGGTACGTTCGTAAAAACCGACGGTAGCCATCAGCGATACGATGCGCGGAGCCAGCGACCGGTCGAAAACCTCGGCCTTGCTCACCGGATTGTAGCCGTCGCAGGCGATCGTTGCGGCAGCTATGGAGAGTTGTTTGGCAGTGACTCCGATCGAACATTGTCGCGTATAGAGATCGAGCGACATGTCGGGGTCGTCGTATATGCGGTTGTAGTTTTTCAGCAGCCAGGCGATGGCCTTGTTGTTGAAGTTTGTGGCCGATTCCGAACGGTAGAGTTCGTCGATCACGTCGACCTTCGATCCGCAAAGCGCCTCGATGAACGAAATGATGGCCGACCATTTGTCACGGCTGATGCCTGTCGGCTCGACCATCGAACAGGCGGCTATGGCACCGGCATTGACAAGCGGTGTCGAGGGGTGTTCGTTTTCGAGCATGATGGCGATTATCGAGTTGAAGGGCATTCCCGTGGCGTCGGCGCCGATCCGTTTGAGAACCTTGTCGGCGCCCGACTGTTTCATTACCAGCAGCGCCGTGGGCACTTTCGAAATCGATTCGATGCCGAATCGGAACGCTGTGTCACCCTTTTCGATCAATTGGCCGTCGGGCAGGCAGACCGAGATGCCGAACAACGTCGACGGTACTTTGGCCAGAAACGGTATGTAACTGGCATTCTTGCCGCCCGTTTCGTTGCTGAACTTGTCGTAGGCTTCGTCGACACACTCTTTGATGTCGGAGTAGGAAATATGTTTTATCATCACTTTTTGGTTTTATCGTTTTCAGGTTTGATGTTGTCCGAAGGTTTGCTGTTTTGCTGCCGAGACTGTGCCGAGGCAGGTGTGGGGGTACTCTGAGCCGAGGTCGCTGTGGCGGCCGGAACCTCCCAGTGGAACGGTGCGAAGTGCTGTGCGGCATCGGGATCCTTCCATGATGGCTTGCGGCTGGCATAGATCACGAACGGCGCCCCGACAACTACGATACAGCCTATGATCAGCACCGAGAACCATACGGTATTGCTGCCGGTAGCGATCTGATCGGGCGGGATGAAGCTCAGTACGAATGCGAGCAGCGAACCGCAGAATCCCAGTCCGGCGATGAGCCACATGGCCCAGTTTCCCTTGCCGATCCGGAACGGGCGTTCGGTATCCTTCATTTTATATCGCAGGATTATGGCCGAGGCGAACATCAGCAGGTACATGATCAGGTAGAGCAGTACGGTGAGCTGCGAGAGGATCTGATAGAAGGACTGAACCGACGGCATGACCACGAACAGCAGGCTGAGCAGCGTTACGATCACGCCCTGTACGATGAGGATATTGCTCTGTACGCCGATCTTGTTGGCGCGCTGGAAGAACGGGGGCATGTATCCGGCCTTGCCGACGGCATAGATACCTTTCGAGGGGCCGGAGACCCAGGTCAGCACGCCGGCCAGCACGCCGAACATCAGTGCGATGGCTATAATGGGCGAGGCCCAGCTCATGTGCAGGTAGCGGAAGTAGTTGTCGAAACCGATCAGAAGGCTCTGAGTGAGGTTGATATCCTTCGAGGGGATGATCAGTCCGAGCGAGAAGGTGCCCAGAATGAAGATGCAGACTGTTATCAGCGAACCGATGAAGATCGCTTTTGGGTAGTTCTTGCGTGGATTCTTGACATCCATGACGTGGATACCCATCATCTCCATTCCGGCGTAGAAGAGGAAGATGCCCGAAGCTAGGACCAGATTGTCGAGTTTCGAAAGGTCGGGCAGGAAACCCTGGCTCATGTCCATGTTGTTGTGCCCGCCGGTTGCCAGGTAGATTATTCCCAGTACGATGAGCAGTCCGGCCGGGATGATGGTTCCGATCAGACCTCCGAGCTTTGCTATCTTGCCCACCCAGTCGAGACCCTTGAGCGAGATGAATGTCGCGATCCAGTATATGAGGAGCACGACGGCAAGGGTAAACATCTTGTTCGAGGCGAGTGACATGTCATGCGTCTGGTCCATTCCGATGAATGCGATCGAGACGGCACCGAATGTCAGTACGGTAGGGTACCAGATGGTACTCTCGATCCACTGGAGCCAGATGGCGAGAAATCCGGTTCGGGCTCCCATTGCCTCGCCGACCCATCGGAAGACGCCTCCCTGTTTGTCGGCGAACATGGCGGCGAGTTCGGCCGCGACAAGCGCCGTCGGTATGAGGAACACGATCGCCGCAAACAGATAGTAGAATGCCGACGAGAGTCCGTAAACCGCTTCGGCCGGCAGTCCGCGCAGACTGACTACGGCCGTGACGTTCATAATTGCGAGTGTGATCACGCTCAATTTGAACCCTGTGCTTTTTTTTACGTCCATAATGTTTCGATTTATTGAAAAAGGTTATTTGCGTGAGCATCTGCAATTATTGTGCAGTTCGTGATCGATGGTGGGAAGGAGTGCGGAAAGAGTTGCAAGACCATGCATGGATCGTGGAGAGTCTGTTTTTTGCTCGGGATTGACTGCCGGAGGCTGTCGGCCATCACGTTTCTGCCTGCTCCTGCCGGCCCGACATCCCGGTCGGGCCGTAGAGTGTGGAATATCGGGTACGGCGGGGTAAAAATATGTACGGCACTTGGCTTTGCGGACGACTTTCATTATATTTGTGGATGCAAACAAACCGTCGCTCGATATGACTCTTAGACAAATCGTTGTTATGGCGGCCGTTGCTGTCGCATTGAGCAGCTGCGGCAAACGAAAAACCGCAAATGGCGATGCCGGAACAGCCGCCGCCGATACCGGACATCGCGAATTCCCGACCGTCACTGTTCCGGGAACGATCCTCCCGGAAGATCGCGCTGCATATGTGGTCGACCACTATTGGGACCGCTTCGATTTCCGCGATACGGTATACTGTCATCTGCCCGAGGTGACCGAACAGGCCTATGCCGATTATATCTACCTGCTGCCGTTCGTGCCCCGCCAACAGGCGATCGCTTCGATAAACAACCTCTTCGACAAGGCTGCCGCCGACAGCGTGATGTTCCGCTATTTTGCCTCGCTGGCCGAAAAGTATTTCTACGACCCCAACTCGCCGTACCGCAACGACGAATTCTATATTCCGGTGCTGCAGAAGGTCCTGGCCTCGCCATACATGGACGATGTGGAGAAGCTGCGGCCGGAGAACCAGCTCGAAATGGCAATGAAAAACCGGGTGGGCGACAAGGCGGCCGATTTTGTATATACGACGGCCGACGGACGGCAGAGTCGTCTCTATGACCTGGCGTCGGAGTATATCCTGTTGTTCATCTACAATCCCGATTGCGCGACCTGCGAGTCGCTGCGCAATGAGATCGGGGCATCGCCCATGCTGAGCGAAATGATCGAAAACGGAACTCTCAAGGTGCTGGCCCTCTATCCCGACGAGGATCTGACAATCTGGAGAGGATACCGCGACTCGATCCCTCAGACGTGGATCAACGCATACGACAAGGCCCTCAAGCTGCGTAACGATTCGCTGTACGACCTGAAGGCCATCCCGTCGATATATCTTCTGGACAAGGATAAACGGGTGCTGCTGAAGGATTGTTCGAGCGTGCCGATGGTCGAGGAGGCGTTGTATTACGCCGATAGCGGCGACATGGCTGAATAGCGCCATCAGACACACTTGCGTCGGGAAGAGCATCCCGACAACCGCCGGTCGACGGGCCGGGCATTAATTTGTATGAATATCCCTAAACTGAATAAAAAATATGACGATTATTGATGGAAAAGAGGTTGCAGCGGCCATGCGCCGCGAAATAGCGGCCGAAGTGGAAGCGATGGTGGCGGCCGGACAGCGGGCACCGCATCTGGTGGCTATACTGGTCGGCAACGACGGCGCAAGCCAAACATATGTGGCTCACAAGGAGAAGTGCTGCGGCGAGTGCGGATTCCGCTCGACGGTTCTCCGCCTGCCCGAGCAGACCTCGCAGGAGGAGCTGCTCGGACACATAGCCCGTCTGAATGCCGATGACGAGGTTGACGGTTTCATCGTACAGCTGCCTTTACCGGGCCACATCTCGGAGCAGAAGGTCATCGAGGCGATCGACCCGCGGAAGGATGTCGACGGTTTCCATCCGGTGAATACCGGTCGTATGATCTCGGGGTTGCCTTCATATCTGCCGGCAACGCCCGACGGAATCCTCTCGTTGTTGAAGTACTATCACATTCCGACCTCGGGGCGCAGCTGTGCCGTAATCGGCCGAAGCAACATCGTGGGCCGTCCGATCGCAAACCTGCTGTCGCAGAAGGGTTGGGACTGCACGGTGACGCTGTGCCACAGCCGTACACCCGATCTGAAGGATATCCTGCTCCGCTCGGACATCATAATAGCGGCACTGGGCAAGGCAGAGTTCGTGACGGGCGATATGGTCAAGGAGGGTGCAACGGTAATCGACGTCGGCATCACGCGCGTGAAGAGCGACAAGACCAAGAGCGGCTGGAAACTGTTGGGCGACGTCAAGTTCGACGAAGTGGCTCCCAAGTGCGCATATATCACCCCTGTTCCTGGCGGGGTAGGGCCCATGACAATTATTTCACTGATGCGCAATACGTTGCGTGCCGCCAAGAAGGAGATATACGGATAGTGCCGTCTGTGGAAGGAGGCTGCGCGGAACACTGTCAGGATGTGTAGATTGCGCAGGCGCAAATCCCGCTGGATGGCTCTCTTTCACGTATCAAATATGAAAAAAGCCTGCATTCGGATTTGAAGGTTCGGATGCAGGCTTTTTTTATACTGTGTATGAAACTTGTCTGACAGATATTGCCGGCTATTGGACCGGTAGTTGTCGATCGGTTGTAATCAGGCAGGGGAGTACCAAGCTGTGTAACGGTTACTCAACAGCCTTGCGGACAATGTAGTAGAGGTCGAAGCAGCCTTCGGCAACCGGATCTATCGAATAGTCGTCCATCGTGATTCCTGTTGTGAGCTTGCGGTTGCGGACCAGCAGCAGCCGGCGGTTGAAACGGTTCATGAGGTCATACGGGATCCGGAGCATCCACCGCGGCAACCGGTGTTGGAGGTCGAGCGGATCGAGCCGCATCAGGCGGCGTACACTGGCGCGGTTCTTTTCGTAATATGCCATAACCTTCTCGTCGCCGAAAACACCGCAACGCTCCATCTCCGGGAAATAGTTGCCCAGCAGACGGTCGAATTCATCGATCCGGTATTCGCGGATATGCCACGGGTTGCGTGTGAGGGACATTGCGGCATTGGGTGTCGAGACGATGAAGCGGCCGCCGGGTTTGAGTACACGGTGGACCTCCTTGACGAATTCTACGTCGTCGCGGATATGTTCGATCACCTGAAACGCGATGACGAAATCGAAACTGTTGTCCGGAAAGGCGATCGGCGGCACTGTCATGCGGTGGAACTCGACATTGGCATAGCCAGAGGTGTCGATCTGGGTTTCGGTCTTGTCGACGGTGATGAACTGCGAGGCCGCCGAGGCTATGTTTTCCAGTCCGTAACCGCTGCCGGTACCTATTTCAAGCACGGTTCCGCTGACAATGCTGGCTGCAAAACGGTAGGCCAGCAGCGACCGCTGGAATACATAATTGTCCGATAAATCCTTGTGCGAAACCCTTTCGGCTGTCTGAATATTCGTCATGGCTTTTGTATGAGTCTAATGCTTCGGTCATCCATCTCGATGCGGCCGCTTTTGAGCAGCATCCCGACCGAACGTTTGAATACTTTCTTGCTCATCCCGACCGTCCGGTGAATTACCTCCGGCGGGGTGTCGTCATTGATGTCGAGCGTTCCGCCCGCCTCCTCGAGCCTGTCAAGCAACTCCTGCGCCGAATCGCGTACCTGCGACAGTCCCTCCTGCTGCAGGCTGAGGTCCAGTCGGTTGTCGTCGGTTATACGGCGCACGTAGGCTTCGGTGCGCTCGCCGATGGCGACCGGCCGGAAGAGCTGGTTCTTGTAGATCATCCCCCAGTGGCGGTCGTTGACGATAACGCGGTAGCCGATCGGCGATTCGGAAAAGATCATGATCCGAACCCGTCCCTTCACGTCGACCGTCAACATGTCGTTGTTGATGAAACCGTTCAGACGCATCGTCGCCACGGCCCGGCCCGTAATGCTGTCTTCGTAGATGTAGACCGTGTAGTGCCGGCCGATCATTACGCCGCCATGTTGGTTTCGGTTGGGCAGGAAGAGGTCCTTGCCGTGAAGTCCCCAGTCGAGAAATGCTCCGTGCAGGTTTTTGTCCACCACTTTCAGGTATGCTGCCTCGCCGACCGTTGCCAGAGGCTCTTCGGTCGTAGCTACGAGCCGGTTCTCGGAGTCGTGATAGACGAAGACCCGTTTGGTGTCGCCAACCTTGTCGGAGAGCGATGTGTAGCGGTTCGGAAGCAGGACTTCATCCCCTTCGTCGTTTTTCAGATAGGCTCCGTGTTCGGAGATTCGGCTTACGGTCAGCGTGTGGTAGCGTCCGGCATGTAACATGTGAAAAATCCATTTCGATACCTCTTCACGGCATCATTTTCATAGGGCAAAGATACGTTTTTTGCCGAAATTTTCGTATATTTGTTAAACGGAAGTTAGCAAAGCAAATAGATGTCGGTCAAGATTTCGATGGTCCAACTCGATATCCGATGGGAATCAGTTGATTACAATCTTTCGAAAATTGAAATGATGCTGGAACGGGCTGTCCGGCCCGATTTGATCCTTCTTCCCGAGACATTTGCCACGGGGTTTGCACCCGATCCGCACGCTGTCGCCGAACAGTACGGCAGTGAGGCCGGTGTGGAGTTCATGAGACGCACGGCTCGCCGATTCGGATGTGCCGTGAGCGGGACACTTGTTGTGGAGGATCGCGGCCGCTGTTTCAACCGCCACATGTTCGTAACCCCGACCTTCGAGGCGCATTACGACAAGCGCCACCTGTTCTCGATCGGCGGCGAAGGCAAAACGTATACGGCCGGAAACGAACGCCGGATAGTGGAGTGGCGGGGTGTCAGATGGCTTCTGTCGACATGTTACGACCTCCGGTTTCCGGTATGGCTGCGAAACCGCGGCGATTACGATGCAATGATCTGTGCAGCCTGCTGGCCGACATCGCGGGCTTTGGCCTGGAGGACGCTGCTGCAGGCACGGGCAATCGAAAATTCGGCCTATGTCATCGGTGTCAACAGGGTCGGAGCAGACCCTTCGGCCGAATATTCGGGCGAATCGATGGTCGTGGACTATCGCGGTCGGATCATCTGCAATGCCGGTGCGGAAGAGTGTGTCGCCGAGGCGGAGATCGACATGGAGAGCCTCGGGGAGTTTCGCCGTAAGTTCCCGGTCGGCCGCGATGCCGATCGTTTCCGGATCCTGGACCTGGACGGTGAAGATGCAATATAGTGTGTGGAATGACTACTGATATCATCATACTGCTCGTAGTATCGGGCATTCTGGTCGGCTTCGTGAATACGTTGGCCGGTGGCGGCGCCATCATGTCGATGACCGTATTCATGGCGCTCGGGCTGCCCATAAACATCGCAAACGGTACAAACCGTATTGCGGTGGTGCTGCAGAACCTCACCTCGTCGGCCGTCTTCATCCGCAAGCGGATGCTCGATATACGCAGCGGCCTGAAGCTGTCGATCCCGACCATAATCGGAAACATCGCCGGCTCGCTCGTGGCCACGCACATCAATGTTACGGTCTTCAAGTGGTGCATGAGTATAGTTCTGTTTGCGATTCTGGGCTACATGATCTTCGCACGGACGCACTATCACGGCGGTCACAAACTCGAAATCAAACCGTGGTACTATCTGTGGTTCCTGCTGATCGGGTTCTACGGCGGTTATGTCTATATCGGTCTGGGATACCTGATCCTGGCCATTACGCTCACCTCGATGCGGCTCGACATCATTACGGCAAACGTCATAAAGGGCTTCGTAATCTTCATCGCAACGCCCTTTTCGCTAATCATCTTCATGATCAACGATCAGGTGGCATACGGCTACGGTCTGCTGCATGCCCTCGGAAATGTGATAGGTACGGTGCTGGCAACACATTACGGATTCAGGTGGGGTGCCTCGTTCCTGCGCTATTTCATGATAGCGGTGGTGATAGTCAGCATTGCCGATCTGTTCGGCTGGATTTCGCTGCACGATATGGTCAATACACTGCTCGACGGGGCCTCGGCCGAATGATATGGACGGGAGCGTTTTGTACTACCGGATAAAATAATTAATTTTGGTGCGGTTTTAATCGAAAAAGTTTCGAAACATGCGTTTGACCTTTTTGGGGACCGGGACATCCCAGGGCGTGCCGACGATCGGATGCCAATGCGAAGTGTGCAGGTCGACCGACCGCCGTGACAACCGCCTGCGGACCTCGGCCATGGTCGAGACGGCCGGAAAACGTATTATCATAGATGCCGGTCCCGATTTCCGCTATCAGATGCTGCGTGCCGGCGTGCGCCATATCGACGCCATACTGCTGACGCACGAACACAAGGACCATACGGGCGGAATAGATGACGTGAGGGCATTCAACTTTGTCGACTTCCCGATCATACATGTGGTTGACATCTACGCCACGCCGAAGACGGCTGCCTGTGTCCGCAAGGATTTCGACTACGCTTTCGAGACGAACAAGTACCGCGGCGTACCGGAGATCGTTCTGCACGAAATAGATACATCGAAACCGTTCGAGGCCGCCGGATTGGAGATACTGCCGGTTCGCGGACACCATTCCGACCGTTTCGAGGTGACGGGGTACCGCATCGGGCCGCTGGCCTATCTGACCGATTTCAAGACGATCGACGATGCGGAGGTTGCCAAGTTGGAGGGAGTGGATACGATGGTGGTCAATGCATTGCGGTGGAAGCCGCACACCTCGCACTTTACGGTCGACGAGGCACTGGCATTGATCCGACGTGTCGGGCCGCGGGCCGCATACCTGACCCACATGTCACACGATATTGGCCTGTACGAACGGATTGCCGACCGTTTGCCGGCGGGTGTCGAGTTCGCATACGATACGCTGAGCGTAGAGATTGGTGAGTAAATGAAAATATATAACCGTAATTATGGATTTCAAAGGTAAAAACGTGATCGTTACCGGCGCATCGTCGGGTATAGGTCTGGCTCTGGCTCGCGAATTCGCTGCCAGCGGAGCCAATGTGATGCTCGGAGCTCGCAGCGAAGGCAAACTCCAGGAGGCGGTCGCCGCAATACGCGATGCTGGTGGCACGGCCGATTATGTGGTTACGGATGTGGTCTCCGAGGAGGATTGCCGGCGTCTGGTCGAGTCGACCGTGGCGGCTTACGGCGGCGTAGATATTCTGATCTGCAATGCCGGACTCTCGATGAGGGCCCTGTTCGACGATGTCGACCTCAGCGTGTTGCATCGGTTGATGGATGTCAACTTCTGGGGTGCGGTAAACTGTTGCAAATATGCATTGCCCTATCTGCAGCGGTCGCACGGTTCGATCGTGGGGGTGTCGTCGGTAGCCGGCCTGCACGGGCTTCCCGGACGGACCGGATATTCGGCATCGAAGTATGCCATGACCGGTTTCCTTGAGACGCTTCGGATCGAGAATATGAAGAAGGGGCTGCATGTTATGATTGCCTGCCCGGGCTTTACGGCGTCGAACGTCCGTTTCTCGGCCCTCACGGCCGACGGCAGCCAGCAGGGAGAGACCCCGCGCAACGAGGCTAAAATGATGACGCCGGAGCAGGTGGCCCGAATCATAATGCGGGGTATCAAACGTCGCAAACGCCTGTGCCTGATGGAGTACGAGGGGCGTCTGACACACTTTATCAAGAAATTCTCGCCGGCGCTGCTCGACAAGCTGTTCTACATGGTGATGTCGCGCGAGCCCGATTCGCCGCTCAAATAATCCGGGGCGTAGCGTACGGCCGTATGCGCTCTCCGGATCCTTCCGTATAGGTGCATGTTTACTATTCATGCGCGTTGGACGAATGGGGCCGAAACGGAAGATAGGGTAGTGCCGTACAGCATGCGGCAGCAGGTATCTGTATCGGCGTATTGGCGGCCAAACTAAAATCCGGACTTCAGATCAACCTGAAGCCCGGATTTTTAAGTGTATGGGGGGCGGTCAAATATCGATCCGCTTATTTTGTTATATGATACCGGCCGTGTTTGATGGTAGGCCGGGCCGTGTTCGATTGGTAGGTAACTGTGGTTTATTGATCAGTCCGGGCCGTGTTTTATTGGTAGTCCGCCGGAGAGGGTATTGATCAGGCCGGCCGGGCTATTTGCCGCTCCGGTATTTTGCGGCTACGGCCTCGACTTCACGCATCACTCGCAGCAGGTTGCCTCCCCACATCTTGGCTATATCCTCATCCGAATATCCAGCCTCCATCAGGGCTCGGGTTATGTTCTTCATCTGCGCCATGTTGCGGCAGCCGCGCATCCCGCCACCGCCGTCGAAGTCCGATCCGAAACCGATATGGTCAACCCCGACCAGCTTGACCAGATAGTTGACATGGGCGATCAGATCGGTTATATCCTCTTCGCCCTTGGGCTTGTTGGTCACGAACGACCGTACGATTGCCAACTGTACGACTCCGCCCTTGGCTGCCAGAGCCTGAATCTCCTTGTCGGTCATATTGCGGCGGTGTGCGCGTACGCCGTAGCACCCCGAATGCGATGCAATGATAGGGGCTTCGCTGGCCTCGATGGCCTGCATTGTAGTGTAGCGCGAGGCATGCGAAACGTCGATGATCATCCCCAGCCGGTTCATCTGTTCGATTACCAGCCGTCCGAAATCGGTCAGACCACCCTTGACACCCTGGTCGGTAGCCGTATCACCGATCTCATTGGCTCCGTTGTGCGTAAGGGTTGCCATGCGGACACCCATATCGTAAAAGTGCCGGACCGCCGCCGTATCGGTCCCGAAACAGTAACAGTTCTCGATCGAGAGCATCATTCCCAGCTTTCCGTGCAACTTGGCAAGTATGATGTCGTTGGCTGAATAGACCAGTTCGGACTTGTCGGCATTTTCAGCCTGATACCGTTTTAGGCCGTTCAGAAGTTCCTCGGCCCGGGCCCGGGCGTTTGCATGCCCCTCTTCGGTACATGGGCCCTGTTCGAGATAGGCGGCGAAAACGGCGCAGTCGAGCAGCCCCTCGCGCATCATCTCGAATGAAACCTGCCCCTTGTATGCGCTGTAACCGTCATTCGGGAAGCAGTAGGTCAACGAGAAGTCGTTGTGCGAGTCGATAGATATTATTTTTTTGTGCAGCGCCTCGACCTCTTGATCCGAAACTTGTCGTTGGGCTGAGGATGCGAGCGGTATTAAAGTCATAATCAGTGCTGTATAATATAGAGGTTTCATTGTAGGGCGCAATTCCAGCCTCCAAATATACGAATTTGCCGCAGAATGATCAAATTATCGCGCAACGAAAAGTCGCCTGGAGGCTTCGGAGTTGGTATTTGGAGGAAAATGGAGTATCTTTGTGCGCAGAAAACAGAGGCGGTAATGATCATAAGCAAGGCACAGTTCAAGTTCAGCAGCAGCAAACTGCAGCAGATTCCCGATGACGGGATGGTTGAATTCGCATTTATCGGGCGCAGCAACGTGGGAAAATCGTCGTTGATCAACATGCTGGTGCAGCGGCCGTTGGCCAAGGTCTCGGGAACTCCGGGCAAAACCCGCCTGATCAATCACTTCCTGATCAACGACTCGTGGTATCTGGTCGACCTGCCCGGGTACGGCTATGCTCGGGTGTCGCAGGGAGAGCGGCGCGGCTTTGCCAAACTGATCATGGATTATGTGCGGGGCAGCCGCAAGATGCACTATCTGTTCGTGCTGGTCGACTCGCGCCACGAACCCCAGAAAATAGACATGGAGTTCATCAACATGCTAGGCGAGAATGCAATACCCTTTGGACTGGTCTTCACCAAGTGCGACAAGCTCTCGGCCGCGCAGCTCAAACGCAACGTCGAGAACTATTGCCGCACGCTGTCGGAGTCGTGGGAGGAGCTGCCGCAGATCTTCCTGACCTCGTCGGCAGGTTCGGGCCGCGGCCGCGACGAGATTCTCGACTTTATCGACAAATGTTTTAACGAATGTTGATAAAAAGGTGCCTGCTGATGACACATCTTCATCTTTTTGGTCGTAACTTTGTAATAAGAGTGTAACATTCCAAACTTTTTCTATTTCAATATATGGCTATCCATAAGATCAAATTCTTTGCTTGTCGCGGTTCTCGTCCTCTGGCCGAGAAAATAGCCCGCAGTTACGGCGCGGAACTGGGCAAATCGCAGGTACTCGCATTCAGCGACGGAGAGTTCCAGCCTGCATACGATGAAAGTATTCGCGGTTGTACGGTATTTATCGTACAGTCTACATGCCCGCCTGCTGAAAACCTGATGGAACTCCTGTTGATGATCGATGCGGCTCACCGTGCATCGGCTCACCGCGTTATCGCCGTGATGCCATATTTCGGCTGGGCCCGCCAGGATCGCAAGGACCGTCCGAGGGTGTCGATCGGGGCAAAACTGGTGGCAAACCTGCTCTGCGCAGCCGGCGTCGACCGTATCATGACGATGGACCTCCATGCCGATCAGATTCAGGGCTTCTTCGATATTCCGGTGGACCATCTCTATGCCAGCGGTATATTCGTGCCCTATATAACCTCGCTTGGGATTGAGGATCTGTCGGTTGCGGCACCTGATATGGGTGGAGCGAAACGTGCAAGTGCATATTCGAAATATCTCTGCGCTCCTATGATTATCAGCCACAAGCAGCGTGCAAAGGCGAATGTCGTGGGTACGATGACGGCGATCGGCGATGTCGAGGGCCGCAATGTAATCATCCTGGACGACATGATCGACACGGCCGGTACGATTACCATGGCTGCCGACATGTTGATGGCAAAGGGTGCGAAGAGTGTGCGGGCATGTGCAACACATGCCATTCTTTCGGGTCCGGCCTATGAGCGGATCAATGACAGTGCTCTGGAGGAGGTGATCGTGACGGATACCATCCCGCTGAACCCGAACAAGGACCTTTCGAAATTTACGGTTCTGAGCGTGGCGGATATCTTTGCCGACGTGATAGAACGCGTATATAACTATAAGGAGATCAGTTCGCGTTTCATATTCTGATAATCTCAGGCGAAAGTCGCAGCCGGAGGGGGGGGGAGAGAAGAGAGACAAAAGAGAGCGAAAAAGGGCGAAGAGAGAGATAAGAGATAAAAGAGCGAAGATAGAGAAGAGAGAATCCTTTGCATATGGCCGGCACATGATTATTGTACGGAATATCGGATCTCCGGTACGGACTCCTGACACATAAAACAGCATCGGCAACATACCCAAGTATGTTGCCGATGTCGTTTGATAACTGCGGGAGATCGCTTTTCAGAATAATTCAAGTCAGAATAATTCAAACCGGTCCCTCCCCGATTGGCTTCTTGAATGCCTGCGCAATAGTCTGGCCGAGCCATGTAGAAGCCTTGAGAACTCAGTATATTCTTGAGTCAGGCCTCTCACTACACTCTTTTTGGACAAGGCTATTTGTCGCGTATCTGCCCGTCACCCGTAATTATATATTTGTAGGTGGTCAGCTCGGGAAGCGCCATCGGACCGCGTGCATGGAGCTTCTGGGTCGAAATTCCGATCTCGGCCCCGAAACCGAACTGCCCGCCATCGGTGAAGGCAGTCGAAACATTCACATATACGCATGCCGCATCCACCTCCGAGGTGAACCGCCGTGCCGCCGCCTCATTCTCGGTTATGATCGCTTCGCTGTGGTGCGACGTGTATTGGGCGATATGTGCCAGTGCCTCGTCTATCGAGGCAACGGTGCGGATAGCCATCTTGTAGTCCAGAAACTCGGTACCGTAGCTGTGCTCGTCGGCATGCTTGAGCAGGGCGGCAGGGTAGTGTCCGTCGAGAGCTGTGAATGAGGCGTCGTCGGCATACAATATTACATTGCGATCGGCCAACGGTGCGCATAATGCCGGAAGATCCTTCAGCCGGCTGTCGTGTACGAGCAGACAATCCAGTGCGTTGCAGACACTTATGCGGCGGGTCTTGGCGTTACATACGATTCGCGATCCCTTTTCGAGGTCACCGTCGGCATCGAAGTATGTGTGTACGACACCGGCACCGGTTTCGATGACCGGAACGCGGGCATTGTCGCGCACAAAGGAGATGAGGCGCGAACTGCCGCGCGGAATAACCACGTCGATCAGGCCTACGGCGTTGAGCATGGCGGCAGTTGATTCGTGGTCGGAGGGGAGCAGGGTAGCGGCCGCACAGTCTACACCGTGAGCCTCCAGTGTTTGGTGAATTATGCGTATGGCGGCTTCGTTCGAGCAGCGGGCATCGCTTCCGCCCTTGAGCACGCAGGCGTTGGCCGTCTTGAAACAGAGCGAAAAGACATCGAACGTGACATTTGGCCGCGCTTCGTAGATGATGCCTATCACACCGAACGGGACGCGTTGCTTGCAGATTTTCATGCCGTTGGGGCGGGTCCATTCGGCCATGATCTCACCGACGGGCGAGGGCAGTGCCGCAACACTCTCCATGTCATCGGCAATGGCTTCGATGCGCTGACGTGTCAGTTGCAGGCGGTCGTAGAGCGGATTATCGGGATTCATTCGGTCGAGATCGGCACGGTTGGCCTCCAGCAACGCGTCGATCTGCGAACGTATGGCCTGTGCCGTGGCTCGCAGAATGTCGTCGCGCTGTTGCTGGGTCAGTCGCGGCAGAAGTTCTGAGGCGCGTCGGGCGGCCTTGAAAAGCTCTTCTGTATTCATGACGGATCAATCTATATATAGGTAATCGTAATGTATCAATGGTTTCAGCCCCTTGCGGCCAATGGCCTTGCGGGCGGCGGCACTGTCGTACGAAATACGTCCGATGCCGATCTGGTGACCGTCGGGACCGATTATGCGGACAATGTCATCACGTTCGAATTCGCCTTCGATCGCCGTGACGCCGACGGCAAGTATGCTCGCCGCCTGACTGCGTCGGATGGCCTCGGCAGCCCCTTCGTTGATATGGACCTCGCCCTTTGCAAAGCCTTCGCTGCTGGCAATCCACTTTTTGAGATTCGAGGCGGGCTTCTGCGACGGGATGAACCGTGTGCAGACCGTCTCGCGGCCGTCGAGCAGCAGGTCCGTAATGATATCCCTGCGACGGCCGTTGGCTATGATGACCTCGATGCCTTCGGCTGCCACACGGGAGCATATCCGCTGTTTGGTGACCATGCCTCCGCGTCCGGCCGAAGAGCGCGTGTCGTTGATATAACGCGACAGGTCGTCACCGGCCTCGACCCGTTCGATAACCCGCGAGTCGGGACTCTCCGGATCGCCGTTGAAAACCCCGTCGACATTGGTCAGAATCAGCAGCGTCGAGGCATTCATCATCGAGGCGACGAGTCCCGAAAGTTCGTCGTTGTCGGTGAACATCAGCTCGGTAACCGATATCGTATCATTCTCGTTGACGATCGGCAGTACGTCGTTTGCCAGCATCGCCTCCATGCAGTTGCGCTGGTTGAGATACTGGCGGCGGGTCGAAAGGCTCTCCTTGGTTGTCAGGACCTGCCCGCAGATGATTCCCCATTCGTGGAAGAGGTCGTAGTAGCGGTTGATCAACTTCACCTGCCCGACGGCCGAATAGAGCTGGCGGGCCGACAGCGGGTCGAGCCGCCCGACATGCCCGCGCATCAGGCTGCGGCCCGAAGCGACGGCTCCCGACGAAACTACTATGACTTCGATGCCGTTGCTATGCAGCGCCGCAATCTGATCGACCAGCGATGCAATGTGCGAAGTGTCGGGCATGCCGTCTGAACGCGTCAGTACATTGCTGCCGATTTTTATTACTATGCGTTTGCGTTTTGACACTTGGATGTTGTGGTTGAAGGTTGTTTTGGAAAGACTATTTGCTGGCTTCGAGACCTGCTGTTACGGCACCGCTGAAACCGTTGCCCTCCATTGCCTCAAGACCGCGCAGGGTGATGCCGCCCGGGGTGGTTACCTTGTCGATCTCCTGCTGGGGAGTGGATTGGTTTGCGTCGAGCAGTGCCAATGCGCCTTTCATCGTGTTGATAACTATCTGTAAGGAAGTAGGGTAGTCGATACCGAGCCGTTCGCCACCGTGCGCCGCTGCGTCGAGGTAACGCAGGGCGTATGCGATGCCGCACGATGCGAGAGCCGTTCCGGCCTGCATCTGCTGCTCATCGATTTCGAATACCTGTCCCAAGGCCGAGAAGAGCCGTACGACAGCTTCGCGCTGAGCCTCCGAAGCACCATGCCGGGCAATGAACGTGACGCTGCAACCGAGCGAGATCGCCGTATTGGGGATTACGCGGAAAAGTCCCGCGCTGCCGAACCACTCCTCCAGCGAGCTGAACGGTATTCCGGCCGCAATCGATACGATACACTGTTTCTGGGGATCGACATGCGGAGCCAACTCTTTGGCAACCTGTTCCATGAGCCATGGTTTTACGGCAATGACAATCAGGTCGGCACCCTCGATTGCCTGCACGTTGTCGCGTGTCGAGCGGAGGCCCGCCAACATATCCGAAAGTTCACGCTTGGGATGTGATATAATGATCTGGTCGGTCGAAACGACCTTCTTTGCGACGGCTCCGGCGGCTATCGAGCCACCCATGTTCCCGCCGCCTATGATTGCAAGTTTCATTTGAGGATTGTTTGATTTCGTGTTTCGGACAAAGGTACAAAAAAGTGTCCGAAATCGTTCCAGCTTCCGTCGTTTTTTACATATCCCGCGGATGGCCGAGAGTGGGGTATGGAAGAGCCTCGACAGTGGCGTGGCGGGCACACACTGTGCAGTGATTGGTTCTATGACAGTATATTGTCGGACGGCATTGGTGCTGTAATATCTTTTCCGTATAGTGTTCGGCCTGCGGTGAGCAGTCGACGAATTGTTTTATAATTTATGGATCAAAAATCGCAAACGAAATTTTGTCCTCTGGCTGAAAAGACTTAATTTTGTCGTGCAAAAGAATCATTCGATGATTCTAAAATAACAACTATTAATTCTAAAACAGGATTACAACTATGAAAAAGTGGAGATGTACTGTTTGCGGATACATACATGAGGGTGATACTCCTCCCGCACAGTGTCCTATGTGTAAGGTAGGTGCTGACAAATTCGTAGAGGTCGTAGAACAGGAAGGCGACCTGCAGTTTGTTGACGAACATGTTATAGGCGTTGCCAAAGGTGTTGATGCCGAGGTTCTTCAGGGTCTGAAGGATCACTTTATGGGAGAGTGCACCGAAGTTGGTATGTATCTGGCAATGAGCCGTCAGGCCGACCGTGAAGGTTATCCCGAAATTGCAGATGCATTCAAACGCTATGCATGGGAAGAGGCTGAACATGCAGCCAAATTCGCCGAACTGTTGGGCGAAGTCGTTTGGGACACCAAGACCAATGTTTTCAAACGTATGAATGCCGAAGCCGGAGCCTGCGAGGACAAGAAACGTATCGCAACGCTGGCCAAGAAGCTCAACCTCGATGCAATTCATGACACGGTTCATGAGATGTGCAAGGATGAGGCACGTCATGGCAAAGGTTTCGAAGGCCTTTACAAACGTTACTTCAAGAAGTAGTGCATACGAATTGAAAAGATGGGGGCTCCGAGCGAGAGTTCCCTCAATTTCAGACGCATCCGGTATTGTTGCCGGATGCGTTTTTTAGTTTTATTGAGTTTAGTCGTTCAATGTTCCGGACAGCGGCCAATATGATATATAGTCTTCGGTCTGGTTGAGAATCTGATTTCTTAAATAACATTCAAAATATTTTCCTCCAGCTCTGTATCTGTATGGGAGAGATGTTTGAACTCCCAATATCAAAAAACAATATAGCTAACGTATTTATATACCACTATCATATTAATTTAACATAATATAAATATTAACTCAAACAATAAACTCTCTGCGCGGCGTCCTGATTGATATCATTCTGCATTTGCGTTCGGTTATAGTGAAGGTAGCGGCATTGTGTGGCCAACGATTGGTTATGAGGGAGCGATATATAAGGCTTCAGTGACGGTGAATCTATATTCAGGGAAAGCAAGGAGTCGTTGCGTTGCCGACAGTTGAAGTGTTGTAGCAATATAATGGAAACCTGAGCCTACGAGCCGAGCTATGAGTCGCCACATATTTATTAAAGGTAAACAGGCTTTCAAAGGTACGTACCACCAACCGCACGAGAATGCGATATTTGCGGCCGAGTGTACGGCTGACAGATTTCAGCGCATTCTCGCGGAGTAATTTTCACAAGTCCCGTCGTCCATGCATACAATTATTCGTACGATCTTAGGTTCATGTGTGTTGCTATTTGTCGGATTGTCAGACGTGTATAACTTATCCTTATCTGAGGATGATTGACCGAGCTCCGTACGATTTTGCGTATCCGTAATTCGGGGGCTGTTCGGAGTGGTTGCTTGCAGAGGTTTCTGCTTTATGGTTTGTGTTGCAGCTTGCTGGGACGGTTTGGATGCAGCTATCGCAGAGAATAGATCATCTGTTGCGGCGCGTGAAGGTTGGTTGTCGACAGTCGGTGAGTCCGAGTGAAGTTGATTGATAGTTGATCCAGCATGAGAATTTTGCAGAGGATTATCCTTTGGAGACGTTTGGCGATACATCTGTGGGCTGTCGAGCAGCAGCCAGTCGGGGTTCAGATCAGGGAATCGCTGCAGGATCTTGACCAGGAAGTCGAATCCAGGTTTATTTCTTCCGGAGATAATATGAGAGATTGTGGAAGGTTGTATTTCGAGAATTTCAGCGAGGCGGCTTGAAGAGAGTCCCTCGTTTTTCATCAATTTCATCAGTTTTTCTCTCATGGCACTATTTTTTACAAATATAACAAATTAAAATTTGTAAAACAATACAGTTGTAACAAATAAATTGTCATTATACACAATGGCTACCTGTCACATTTGTAAAATAAAAAATCGAGGTATTATGGGCTCTGTGATATTACTACCTATCATATGATTTGAAATATTATGTATTTTATGTAAATGCCTGATAATAATGATGTAATACAATGAACAATATGTTTACGTAGCCAGAGTTGGACTTTTAGGCGATATGCAGACTAATTAACACAATATTTATCTTTAATTAATTCTTATAAAGTACTGGTTTTCTTTATGGATATACATTATATTTTCATTTTTTGAACATTGGAAATAGGCATTGTTGGTCAGTGTTTTACATGCTTGATATTGTTTTACTCATGTAAATAAAATCATTTATAAGGAAGTACTAACGGCAAGAGTAAATTCTCGCTATGTTTACAAAAGTAAACAAATCTTCAAGGCATTGTATTTACAATTGTAAATTAACCTCAAAAAAATTAATACAGACTACCCTATGATATTTTTTTCACTATCTGTCGCTTTATGGATTGTACAGCCGAAAACTGCTAATATCATCTACCTCAGACTTGGTTTATATGTGATAATACGGCGCTCTACCCTGGAGCGCTGAGATTCTCTTGTTGATATTCCGAATATCCTCCTTTCGCAGAAGAATATTTTATTGCCATACGCGTAGATTATGTTAAATAAATGGCGGCGATATGTTGTGCTTGCGGCATGGTTGATATATAACGGTCTTATTGGGCGATAATCTTATGGAGGCGTATGACTCCTTTCCAGGTTAGGTCGGGCGTTGAGTGTGAATATTACTCCCCTATTTTAGTATGAGGAATAATATTAACTGTTTGTTATATAGTATATTAAAGGATCTTTTATTGTCTGTCGAATGTTGAATGACGATAATTACAACCATTGCCGTTGGGAGTAAACTTTACCAGTTGATAATCGCCCGCGCCCTAATATAAAACCTCCGTACATGATACCATTACGGCTCATGTAACGGAGGATTGTAGAGTCTGATGTATAAAAATACTATTCGCTCAGTGTTTGTGCGATTTGCCGGAACTCTTCGGGAGTCAGTTTCAGCTTCTCCTTGCGGAAGTCTACGTCGCTCTCCTCGTTAATCGGAATAAGGTGTATGTGTGCGTGCGGCACCTCAAGCCCCAGCACTACAACCGCTACCCTTTTGCAGGCTATGCGGGACTTGATCCGTCCGGCTACCTGCTTCGCAAACAGAATCATCTGCGACAGTGTCTCGTCGTCGAGATCGAAGATATAATCGACCTCCTGTTTCGGAACGACAAGCGTATGGCCTTTGGCCAGCGGGTTGATGTCGAGAAAGGCATAGAATCGATCATTCTCGGCTACTTTGTAGCTTGGGATTTCGCCTTTGATGATTTTTGAAAATATCGTTGCCATAACGTTTTCGTGTTTTTTATGTTATTGATCGTATTTGGGTTTCAGAATCTCGGAAAATATGACAGCCTTCTCCAGGTCGAACTCTTTCACTATCTGGTGAATATCCTCTCGTTCGGAGTGATTCTGTTCATGTGTCGGAGCGTTGAGCCTGGGGCGCTTTCCGGCATTAGCGGATGGCTTTTGCCTGTTGGTGTCAGGGACAGCGGATGCCGTGGCCGTTGCCATAGGCGTGCCGCTATATCGGGGATAGTTCGACCGATTCGGCTGTCGGCTACCCTGCTGTGTTTCGCGTCGTGTTGCCTGCCTCGAGTACGTGGGCTGGTTTGTGGCCGGCTGGCCGTATGGCGGCGGAGGTGGTACACCGTAGTCGTGCGGAATGACCGGAGGTTGCCCGGCCTCCTCATGTCCGCTGTCGGGGGTATTGGACGGCTGTGGCGGTGTTTTATGGGCTTCCCGAATCCGGTTGTTTCTGCGTATTGCCACCGAAATCAGGATTATGGCCATCCATGCTACGGTCCAAATTATTGAATAATCCATTGTGTTAATGGTTTAATGTCGTTAATTCAAGTTTCGCTTCACTACCTCGATGCCCTTGATGGCGCGAATCTTGTCCATCAACTGATTCAGGTCCTGGATGCTCTTGATGTATAGGCTTATGTTGCCTTCGAAGATTCCGTCGTGGCTCTGTATGTGAATTTCGCGGATGTTTATGTGGAAGTAATCCTTTATGAGTTTGGCGAGTTCGTATATTATTCCAATACGGTCGATTCCGCGCAGCTCGATTGTCGAGAGGTATGAAACGGCCTTGTGTTGTGACCATTTGATCTCCTCCTTGACGATGTTCTGACCGAATTGCGAGGCGAGACGGGTAAATTCGCTGCAGGTGCTTTTGTGAACGTATATCTTTCCGCTCTCCGGATCGCGATACCCTACCACCATGTCTCCCGGAATCGGCTTGCAGCACTCGGCAATGACAAACTGCGGTGAATCGTCCGGGGACTCGTTGCCCACGACATAACTCTTCTTGGCCGAGTTGTCAGTCTTGATTTCATCCAGATCGGTATCCTCCTCCGCATCTTCATCCTTATCCTTATGATCCTTGTCGTTCAGGAAGAGTGTCCAGAATTTGAGGATCTTGCGGGTCGAATTCTGCCGCAGGATCTTCTCGAGGTTGTCGAGATTGAGGATTCCGGCTCCCAGTTTGCTGTACAGCTCATCCTTGGTCGTGCAGTCATATGCCGGCAGAACCTTGACGAAAACCCGGCGGCTCGGCGAGATTCCCATCTCCTTGAGGCGGTCTTCGAAGAGCTTCATGCCGCGGGAGATATTGTGCTGACGGTCTTTCTTGAGGTAGTTTTTGATCGACTGCTTGGCTTTGGCAGTGGTGACATGCTCGAGCCATTCGGGTTTGGGGTGGGTATTGTCCGAGGTTATGATCTCGATCTGGTCGCCGCTGTGGATTGTCGAGAATATCGGTTTGATCTCATGGTTTATCTTGGCGCCGATAGCCTTGTTTCCGATGTTGGTATGTATCTCGTAGGCGAAATCTAGGGCCGTAGCGCCGTTGGGCATCGTGCGAGATTCGCCTTTTGGTGTAAACACCACAACTTCAGACGTGTATAGCGACAACTTGAAGTTGTCGAGGAAGTCGACGGCATTTTCGGTCGGCGAATTGAGGGCTTCTCGCACCTTCTTGAGCCACTTGTCGAACTCGTCTTCGTTTGGCGAGAGCGTAGTGTGTTTGTATTTCCAGTGTGCGGCGAAGCCTCGTTCGGCGATATCCTCCATGCGCTGCGTACGGATCTGCACCTCGACCCACACGCCGTCGGGGCCCATCACGGTCGAATGCAACGCTTCGTAACCGTTGGCCTTGGGCATGCTGATCCAGTCGCGCAGGCGGTCTGGCTTTGGTGTATAGATGTCTGTTATCGAGGAGTATATCTGCCAGCACTGGGTCTTTTCTGAAGGGAACGACAGCGGCTGGAAGACTATCCTGATCGCAAATAGGTCGTAAACCTCCTCGAACGAGATCTGTTTGCGCTGCATCTTGGTCCAGATCGAATATGGACTTTTGATTCGGCCCGAGATTTCGAAATCTATGCCGTTTTTCTTGAGCACCTCGATGATCGGGGCGTTGAAGCGGTCAATATACTCGTTGAGTTTAGTCTTGATGTTGTTGAGTTTTTCGGATATCTCGCGGTACTGCTCCGGAAAGCGGTACATCATGCATAGGTCCTCGAGTTCGGTCTTTATGGAATAGAGTCCGAGGCGGTAAGCGAGCGGTGCAAAGAGATAGATCGTCTCGCTCGTTATCTTGATCTGCTTGTTGACGGGCATCGACCCGAGTGTACGCATGTTGTGCAGGCGGTCGGCAATCTTGATCAGGATTACGCGGACATCATCCGAGAGAGTCAGCAGAACCTTTCGGAAATATTCGACCTGTTCCGATGTATCGGCATTGAATACGCCGGACATTTTGGTCAGACCGTCGACCATAGTGGCTATTTTGGGGCCGAACATGTTCCGGATATCCTCGACGGTATATTCGGTATCCTCGACCACGTCGTGCAGCAGCGATGCGACGACCGACTTTACTCCGAGTCCGATCTCCTCGACGACGATCTTCGCCACGGCAATCGGATGGAGCATGTATGGTTCGCCGGAGCGGCGACGCACACCCTTATGGGCCTCCTTGGCAAGGAAGAAGGCCTTCTTGATAAAATTCTTGTCCTCCTCGCTCTTGCAGATTGCTTCGCAGGAGCGCATCAGGTCGTCGAATTTCTCCTGAATCAGTTGTTCGTCTTCCGGCGTGTATTCCATAGGTTACGCTTTGTTGTTTTGATCCTTGAGGGCTTCGCGGACTTTTGCTTCGAGTTCGTCGCGCAGGGCGGTATCCTTGTTGAGCAGCTCCTTGACGGCATCGCGGCCCTGACTCAGTTTGCGGTCGCCGTACGAGAACCATGATCCGGCCTTCTTGATGATGCCCAGGTCGACACCCATGTCGATGATCTCACCCGTTTTCGAGATGCCTTCGCCGAACATGATGTCGAACTCGGCCTTGCGGAACGGAGGCGCCACCTTGTTCTTGACGATCTTGACACGTACGCGTGTGCCGAGCTGCTCGTCGCCATCCTTGATAACGCTCATCTTGCGGATGTCGATGCGGACGCTGGCGTAGAATTTCAGGGCGTTGCCACCGGTTGTTGTTTCGGGGTTTCCGTAAATTACGCCGATCTTGTCGCGCAGCTGGTTGATAAATATGCAGACGGTTTTGGTTTTCGATATGCTGGCCGTCAACTTGCGAAGAGCCTGCGACATTAATCGTGCCTGAAGTCCCATCTTCGAGTCACCCATTTCGCCTTCGATTTCGGCTTTTGGTGTCAGGGCGGCCACCGAGTCGATTACGATGATGTCGATTGCGCTCGAACGGATCAGCGAATCGGCAATTTCGAGGGCCTGCTCGCCGTTGTCGGGCTGTGAGATGAGGAGGTTGTCGACGTCGACGCCGAGTTTCTGGGCGTAGAAACTGTCGAAAGCGTGTTCGGCATCGATGAATGCGGCTATGCCTCCGGCCTTCTGGGCCTCGGCGATGGCGTGGATGGCCAGGGTTGTTTTACCCGAAGATTCGGGGCCGAAGATCTCGATGACACGTCCCTTGGGGTATCCTCCCACGCCGAGGGCGAGATCCAGTGCGATCGATCCGGTCGGAATAACCTGGATATCCCCTATCGCCTGGCTGCTCATCTTCATGATCGAGCCCTTTCCGAAATCCTTCTCTATTTTGTCCATGACGGCACTCAGGACCTTGAGCTTTTCGGGGCTTACCTGCGGTCTTTCCAGTGTAGCCTGAGCCTGGTCCGCCGTAGTTTGAGTTTTGTCAGCTGCCATAAAATCGGTAAGTTTTATGTATTGATTAAGTGTTTATGCTTCAGTTTGTTGTCTGCGTTTATATCAAGTTTCGCAACGGTGTTATTTCGCCGAGGCGTTGTACCACTCAAGTATCTGCTGGTAATGGTTTTTGGTGTCGACCTTTGCGAAAATCTTTTCGATCGTGCCGTCGGGAGCTATGATGAACGTTGTACGCTTGATTCCCATCACCGTACGCCCGTACATCTTTTTCTCGCCCCATACGCCGAACGCCTCGGCAGCCTTCTTGTCCGGATCGGACAGAAGCGTGAAGTTCAGGTCATGTTTTTTGCAGAAGTTGCGGTGCGACTCATCGCTGTCGGGGCTGATTCCGAATATCTCGAATCCGGCATCGACCAGCGCCTGTTTTCCGTCACGCATGTTCTGCGCCTCGAGCGTACATCCCGGAGTATTGTCCTTGGGATAAAAATAGAGAATAACATGTTTTCCGGCGAACGAATCGGATGTAACGACTTCACCATCCTGGTTTTTGACCTCGAAATAAGGTATTTTGTCGCCTTGATTGAGTTTTTCCATGACACACCTTTTTTTTAATTGAGTAAAAATAGTGCTTTTATTTGACATTTGAAAGAGCCGGCGGCCAAAATGTTTGATCTTTTTCCTGCGCCTTCGGGCCCGGGAAGGCAGCGTGCGGTTACTGGCCGGAGGTCAACTTGCGGTACGCAGCCGTATATGGAGAGTTCTATGGCCGGTTCCGGACAATGCTCTACTGCTGCGCATGCGATTCGTGCAGCGCACATCGAAGTCAATAAATGTCGGGGAGTTTGCAGTTATACCTGCTTGCCGTGGCCGGATTACTTCGGCCGTACTGCTGTGGCTCAAGAAGGTGCGCAAGGCCCTCAATTTGCCGGCCGAGTCGGCCGGACTACTTGGCCAGTACGAGTTTCTCGATCTCCTCGACCTGGCGGCGGAACTGCTTGTCGGTCTCCATCAGGTTCGAGACGGCCTTGCACGAATGGAGCACCGTGGCATGGTTTCGGCCGCCGATGGCTGCACCGATTGCCGTCAGAGGAGCCTTGGTATGCTGCTTGCTCAGGTACATTGCGATCTGTCGGGCCTGGGCTATCTCGCGAGTCCGCTCCGAAGAGTTGAACCGTTTGGGATCCAGTCCAAGGAAGTCGCATACGACCTGCTGGATATGTTCGATCGTAATCTCACGCTGGTTCTCCTTGACATAGGCCTTCATGACCTCTTTTGCGAGCGAGATGCCGATTTTCTTGCCCATGAACTTGGCCTGAGCGCTGAGTGCCGACAGGGCGCCTTCGATCTCGCGGACATTGGCGTTGATGTTTTCGGCCAGATAGGCTGCCACGTCGTCCGATATCGGAGTGTTCATCTTTTGGGCCTTGCTGCGGATAATGCGGATCTTGGTCTGGTAGTCGGGCGTATTGAGCTGTGCCGACAGCCCCCACTTGAATCGCGTGAGGAGCCGCTCCTCGATATCCTTCAGCTCGACGGGCGGTTTGTCCGATGTGAATATCAGCTGGCGGCCCGAGAGGTGCAGGTGGTTGAATATGTTGAAGAAGACGGTTTGGGTACCGGCTTTTCCGGCGAGTTCCTGTATGTCGTCGATAATGAGTGCGTCGACCATCTGGTAGAAGTGGATGAAATCGGGCACCGAAGCATTCCGAACGGCATTCTGGTATTGCGCCATGAATTTGTTCATGGGGACGTACAGTACCTGCTTTTCGGGGTGGCGCTGGCGGATCTCATGACCGATGGCCTGGACGATATGGGTTTTGCCGAGGCCCGAATCACCGTATATGTATAACGGATTGAAGGGGGTGTTTCCGGGATCTATTGCCACGGCCATTCCCGACGAGCGGGCCAGACGGTTGCATTCGCCCTCGATGAATGTATCGAAGGTGTAATTCGGGCTCAGCTGCGGATCGATAATCAGCTTTTTGAGGCCGGGAATTACGAATGGATTCTTTATATTTGCGGTATCGGTCTGAGTCTTGAACTGCGAGATAGCGGTCGATACGGCATTTTGCGGGGCCGTCACGCTGTGTTCGGACCTCGGGATTGCATACCGTACGCGGGTCTGTTTACCGAACAGGCTTGCGATGATAGGCTTTATGAACGGGATGTAGTTATCCTCGATCTGATTGATATAACTTGCATTCGGAACACGCAGGCTTAACGTGACCCCGTCGAAGTTGAGCATATCGATCGGCTCGAACCACTTGGCAAACTCTTCTTCGCTGGTTTGCTTGCGGATTTGCGACAGGCAACTTTGCCATATATCGCTATATGCCTGAGTGTTTGTTTGCATTACCGAGGGCTTGTGTTTAATTTTGACCTCACAAAGTTGTGTATAAAATTGTGTAAAAAAAACACGGATATTTATTGCTTTTTATGTTTTTTCTTATATAGAAAAATAAAGCTTTTTCGGAGGGCATTATTTAATCACTTGATATTGAATATTCGATATTTTTTGCGTATCTTTGTGTATAATATTTTCTGAAAAAACCTTTGTCACAGTATAAGCAAAATTGATATAGCTATGAACGACAATCTGGATCAACTGGTAATGGCCAAAGCCAAAAAATGGCTCGACGGCGATTACGATGAAGCTACAAAGAAACAGGTCAAGTATCTGATTGACAACGACAAAAAGGAGCTGACCGAGAGTTTCTACAAAGACCTCGAATTCGGTACGGGCGGCCTGCGCGGCATTATGGGCGTGGGTACGAACCGTATGAACGAGTACACGGTAGGCATGGCTACGCAGGGCCTGGCAAACTACCTTAAAAAGTGTTTTGCGGGCGAGGAGATAAGCGTTGCCGTGGCTCACGACAGCCGTAACAATTCGCGCTTTTTCGCCGAACGGACGGCCGATATTTTCGCCTCGAACGGGTTCCGCGTATACCTGTTCGATGCGCTCCGCCCGACGCCAGAACTGAGCTTCGCAATACGGCAGCTGAAGTGCAAGAGCGGTGTTGTCATAACCGCCTCGCACAACCCCAAGGAGTACAACGGTTACAAGGCCTACTGGTCGGACGGAGCCCAGGTTACCCCGCCCCACGACAAGAACATTATCGACGAGGTGGCCAAGATCACCTCGGTCGATCAGATCGTGAAGGGGCTCAACAAGGAGAATATCGTGACGCTCGGCGAGGATTTCGACAAGATTTACCTGGAGCGGATCAAACAGCTTTCGCTGTCGCCCGAGGCGGTAGCCAAGTACCACGACATGAAGATTGTCTACTCGCCCATGCACGGTGCGGGGGTACGGCTTGTTCCGGCATCGCTGCACAACTTCGGGTTCACGAACATCGTGATGGTCAAGGAGCAGTGCGTCATCGACGGCAACTTCCCCACTGTCGCTTCGCCGAATCCCGAGGAGCGTGCCACGATGAGCATGGCCATCGAACTGGCCCGCAAGGAGGGTGCCGAACTGGTTCTGGCCACCGACCCCGATTCCGACCGTATCGGCATTGCGGTTTTGGACGACCGCGGAGAGTATGTCCTGCTCAATGGTAACCAAACTTTGGTACTGATACTCAGCTATATGCTTACACGCTGGAGCGAGCTTGGCAAACTCGACGGCAAACAGTTCGTGGTCAAGACCATCGTTACGTCGGAGATGGCAAAAGCGGTTGCCGACGCCTTTGGTGTTAAGTGCTACGACAGCTTGACGGGCTTCAAGTATATCGCCAAGATTATCCGTGAGAACGAGGGCAAGATGCAGTATATCGGCGGCGGCGAGGAGAGTTTCGGCTTCCTGGCTGGCGACTTCGTACGCGACAAGGATGCGGTGAGTGCCTGCTCGATGGCGGCCGAGGCGATGGCATGGGCCAAGGAGAAGGGTCTGACGCTCTACGATTGGCTGAAGGAGCTCTACGTGAAGTACGGCTTCTACCGTGAAGGTCTGGTTTCGGTGGTCCGCAAGGGCAAGGAGGGGGCCGAGGAGATACAGCGCATGATGGTTGAATACCGTGAGAATCCTCCCAAGTCGATACTCGGTTCGCCGGTGGTATTGATCAAGGATTACCTTTCGCTCGAGCAGACCGACCTGCGTACGGGCGAGAAGAGTCCGATCGTTCAGGATCGCAGCAATGTTCTTCAGTTCTTCACGGAGGATGGCACGAAGGTGTCGGTACGTCCGTCGGGTACGGAACCGAAGATCAAGTTCTACTTCGGAGTATGTGCGCCGCTGTGCTGCGTGGACAAGTTCTACGAGGTTCAGGAGCAGCTTGACGCCAAGATCGAGGCCATCAAGAAGGAGATGGGGCTGGCGTGACGGCACGCGGCCCCTTGAAGATGGCTTCGTGATGTACTGCGGGGATACGTGATCGTGTCTGCGACGCATTTTGAAGGTTGTGGCCGCAGGAGATTTTGAAGATCGTAGCCGCAGTGCATTTTGAAGATCGTAGCTGCATGGCATTTTGATGATCGTAGCTGCGATGCATTGTGCAGCGGTGCATATTGAAAACACTTATCCAAGATCCGGAATCGGCACAGTCTCCCAATACGGGAAGCGGCCGGTTCCGGATTTTTCATTTCCGAGACCCTCGGAACGCCGGAATATACCCCTGCTGGCACCATGCGCCAGGTCTCACTAAAGGCCGTTCCGTTGCCCGGAGAGGTTGCGGTGTGGTATTGTTGCGTGAAGTGCGGCAACGCAGATTGTTTTTCCGGCGGATAATATTTAAATTTGTCCAGTTTCTAACCCACACACACGTTTTTGTCATGAAGAGACTCTTATTTTCATTTTTTGCGCTGGCGGCGGCACTGCAGGTGTCGTTGTCACATGCGCAGGATACCGGGCGGTTCCGGTTTGCATGGCTGTCGGATGTACATCTCGACTCGTTCGCCTATGCCGAGGATGACCTGCGGCAGGCCATCGAGGATATCAATGCCGATACCACTATCGCTTTTACGATTATGAGCGGTGACCTGACCGAGTTCGGTGCCACCCAAGAGTTCGAACACCTGAAGCGGATGATCGACTCGCTCGACCGGCCGTGCCTGTTCGTTCCCGGAAACCACGATGTCAACTGGAGCGAGAACGGCTGTACGGTTTTCGAGAGGATTTTCGGGGACCAGCACTTTGTGTATGACATTTCGGGAGTTCGGTTCATCGGGTGCGGCGCAGGGCCGATGCTGCGCATGGGGCCTCCGTACATCCCGCGCGAGGAGATCGTATGGCTCGATTCGACGGTACGGGCCACGCCGGCGGATATGCCGGTGGTATTTGTCAACCACTTCCCGCTCGACGGTTCGCTGTCGAACAGCGGCGAGGTGATCGACATCCTCAAACGCTGCAACATACAGGCTGCATTGTGCGGCCACCTGCATGTCAACCGTGCGTACGATGCCGAGGGGATACCGGGTGTTATCGGGCGTTCGTCGCTCCGGCGCAGCGATCCGATCGGCGGATACAACATTGTCGACGTCACGCCGGAGGAGATGGTGTTCCACGAGCGCATAATCAAGGATCGCACCCTGCCGGCCTGGCATCGGGTGCGCCTGGGCAAAGCTCGGTTCGAGAGTACGGATACGGCTTCGCGTTACGACTACTCGATGAACGAGGCGGCCGAAAAGGAGGGTGTCACTACCCTGTGGCAGCTTCGCGATGTTGCGGATATAGCGGCACAGGGTGCCAGTGACGGCCGTCGGGTCGTATATGCAAATACCGAGGGGTATGTCTATGCACTGGATTGGCGCAACGGCCGCGAGTTGTGGCACTTCCGCACCGGAAACAAGATTTTCGGGGCGCCGCTTATTGTTGGCCGGCATGTGCTTGTGGCCTCGACCGACGGAAAACTCTACCGGTTGAACCTGCGTAACGGCGCGTGTGACTGGACATATGACGGCGGTTATCCGTTTGTTTCGTGTCCGGCCGAGAGCGACGGCGTTGTCTATCTCGGCGGCTCGAACGGCAGGTTCCATGCGGTGTCGTTCGAAACGGGACAGCCGATTTGGGTGACCGACGGTTTGCGTGGATATATCGAGGCCCGTGCAGCGGTCGATGACAAACATGTGTACATAGGAACGTGGGGCGCGATGTTCTATGCGCTGGACCGTACCGACGGACATATAGTATGGCAGTTCGATACCGAACGGGGGCGTTATTTCTCGCCCGGGGCATGCTGGCCTACGGTTGTGGGCGATCGGGTCATAGAGCTCAGCTCGGACTATTTTGTACGGGCGTTCGACTGCGCTACGGGAGAGATTCTCTGGGCCAGCGACGAGGCGAAAGGCCGTGAGTCGATCGGTTTTTCGGACGATCTGAAGACGATGTACATCAAGGCGATCGATAACCGTATTACGGCCGTTGACATCTCCGACGGCGATTATACGCCGTTGTGGGTAGTCCGCATGCCATACGAGGGCAACTTCATCCCGACGCGTATGGTATGTGCCGACGGGCTGTTGTTCGTGCCGACCGAGTTCGGAGTCGTTCATGCCGTGCGGTGCGACGGCAGCGGTCTGGCCTGGTCGTACAAGGTTTCGAACGCAGCCGTGACCTCGTTCAACAGCGTTGCCCAGGGACGGCTGGTGGTGATGACGATGGACGGAACAATAACATGCATCGGGTATTGATCTGGCACGCCGAAAACAATAATGGCCAGATCGCAACCGATATGGCCATTATTGTTTTGTCTGCGGGAGTGGTTATGCTACCCGGCAGACGGGTCAGTGCTTGATTATTTCACAACAACACCTTCGCTCTCGTTGTGGCAGCGGTCTACGGCCGTCACAACATACGTAGCATCGGGATCGTCGATCTCGACCGAAGTGTTGCGGGTCGTGGTCAGGATGTGGTTGCCCTTTTCGATGTCAACCTTCTCACCCTTGTCGAAGCGGTAAACCACGAAATAGATCTGCTCCTGCAGCGGATCCTTTGTTTTTGCGCGCTTCCACTCGAGTTTTCCGTCAACCATCTTGGCACCCTTTACCTTTGCCGGAGCTATGTCGTCGATAAACTCGTAGGCCGGAATCAGTGCCGGTTTCGAATGCTCGTTCTGTATCAGTTGATCTGCAGCCCCCTTGTAGTTGCGGACGATCGTATATCCGGGCCACATGCATGTACCGTTTACATTGTCCAGATAACGGCTCAGTTCGATCTTGCGGGTCAACTGGTTGCTGCCCTCGGCCAGGTCGGGCTCCTCGACCGAAGCGCCAAGGCTGATGCCGATATAGAGATGACGCCCGTAAGCATTGTCGTTCCACCAGCGGATCAATGCATCGTATCCGGCACGGGGGTGTTCGATCTTCCAGTAGAGCTGCGGAACCATGTAGTCCACCCAACCCTTCTCGGTCCAGAGGATCACGTCGGCATAGAGATCGTCGTAGTTCTGGAGGGCTGCGGTACGGCTTCCGCGCGGGTCACTTGTCACGTTGCGCCATACGCCGAAGGGACTGATTCCGAGACGTACCCACGGTTTTGTGGCGCGCATGTCGGCATGGAGGTCTTCGATAAGCATGTTGACATTCTCACGGCGCCAGTCACCGAGCGACATGCCGTTACCATAGCGTGCATAGCTTGCCGAATCGGGGAACTCCTCGTTTGCAACGGGATAGGGATAGAAATAGTCATCCATGTGGATAGCGTCGACGTCGTAACGCGAGATGATGTCATGCACCACCCGCACGATGAAGTCGCGGCATTCGGGCAGACCCGGGTCGAAGAGAATCTGACCACCGTAGCGGACGAACCATTCGGGGTGTTTGTCGTATATATGACCCTTGCCGACAGGAAGTTGCTCCTCCTTGTTGGTGGTTACGCGGTAAGGGTTAAGCCAGGCATGGAGTTCCATGTTCCGCTCGTGGCAGAGGTCGATCATGAACTGGAGGGGATCCCACATCGGGTCGGGAGCGACGCCCGGCTCGCCGGTGAGGTAACGGCTCCAGGGTTCGAGCTCGGATGGGTAGAGGGCATCGGCGGACGGGCGTACCTGAAAGATAACGGCATTAATACCCGCCAGTTGGAGCGAATCGACGATGTTTGTCAGATACGCCTGAGTCTCCTGCGGGGTCATCTGTGCATATTGGCGCTGATGTACCGTGTGGATCCAGGCACCGCGGAATTCGCGCTTGGGATGCTGTTGCGCCGTCACGGCCGAAACCATGAACAGGGCTGCGATAGCAAGAAGCAGTTTTGTGGTCTTCATAATTAGTTAGTATTAAGGTTAATATTAAGGGGCTTATTTTACTCTGATTATGTTTATGCCGTCGCGCAGGGGCAGGATCATGTTTTCGACGCGCGGATCGTCGCGCACCATCCGGTTGAACTCCAGAATCGCCTGCGTATGTCGGTCATTGTGCGCTACGGGCTGGACGACTTTGCCGTACCAGAGGATGTTGTCGGCAAGCAGCACCGAACCGCTTCCGACCAGTGCCGGCCCGCCGTCGTCACCCATCAGCATGCGGTAGTATTGCGGGTATTCGCGTTTGTCGCCGTCGATGTACACCAGGTCGAACCGCTTGCCGAGTTTCGGGGCGATGTCGAGTGCCGAGCCGATATGCAGCCTGATGCGGCTGCCCCACTCCGACCGGTCGAAGAACACCTGGGCTTCGCGCTGGAGCTCGTCGTCGACCTCGATCGTGTCGACCGTTCCCGCGCCTTCGAGTCCCGAGGCGAGGCAGAGAGCCGAATATCCGGTGAAGGTCCCGATTTCGAGAACGGCCTGCGGGCGCAGCATCCGGACGATCATCCGCAGCAGCAGCCCCTGTATGTGGCCCGAGATCATGCGCGGCTGTATGGCGTGCAGATTTGTCTGGCGGTCGAGTTCGTGCAGCAGGGCATCTTCCGGTTCGGAGAGTTCGTGTATGTATCGTTCGAGGGCGTCCATTTTCTGCTATTTGTATATCAGTGTCGAGGTGTGGCTGAAGATATCTTCGGCGATTTCGGCGATCTGGCTGCGCGAAATCGACTCGATGTGTTCGTAGATCCGGTCGAGACTCTCGACGTCATCGTATATGAGGTAGCTTTTCCCGGCGCTGAGCATGTAGCTTTCGCGGTTTTCCATCGATATGGCCAGCTGGCCCATGTACTGTTTCTTGGCGATGGAGAGCTGCCGCGCCGAGAGCGAGTTTTTTCGGATGTTATCTATTTGACGGTCGATCAGCTCGATGCATCGGTCGATGCGGTCGCGGTCGGAACTGAAATATATGTATGCGGCGCCCGAATCGGTAAACGGAACGTATGAAGCTTCGATGTTGTATGTCAAGCCGTTGCGTTCACGCACGGCAAGGTTCAGCAGGGAGTTTGCCGACGGGCCGCCGAGGGTGTTGATAAGCAGCGACAGGGCTATTCGCCGTTTGTCGTCGAGCGAGTATGCGCGGCCCCCGATTATGCAGTGAGCCTGGTGCAGGTGCTTGTTCAGGCTCTTTTCGAAGCGTTCGGTCTGTGGCGGGGCGATGCGTTCGAACGTACGGTGCGATTCGGGCTGTTCGGCGAAATAGCGGTGTGCGATCTGTTCGGCGCGGGCATCGGAAATGCCGCCCATCGTTGCGAAGACCATCTGGTCGGTGGTATGCGTGCGGGCGATGAAACGGCGGATGCGGTCACCGTCGTAGCGTTGCAGGTTGACCTTGCGGCCGAGAATATTGTGTCCGAGCTGCGACGATTCGAAGAGCATGTCCTCGAACGAGTCGTAAATCATGTCGGCCGGCGAATCCTTGTACGAGTTGATCTCGTCGACCACTACCTCGCGCTCTTTGGCCAGCTCCCGCTCCGGAAATGTCGACCGGAAGGCGATGTCGGCAATCAGTTCGGCCGCCTTTGCCAGGTCGCGCCTGAGCACCGTCGCATGGATCGCCGTCTCCTCTTTGGTTGTGTAGGCATTGAGTTCGCCGCCGAGGTTTTCCAGCCGGCAGTTGATCTGGTATGCGCGGCGGCGCTCCGTGCCCTTGAATATTGCATGTTCAGTGAAGTGTGCCAGACCGTATTCATCGGTCAGTTCGTCGCGCGCGCCGGCATTGACGATCAGTGCGCAGTAGGCCACCTCCGAGCGTATCTGCTTGTGGATACACCGGATTCCGTTCGGGAGGCGGTATGTATGGAACTCTTTCATCGGTTTGGTTTCTGTTTGCTTTTCCGAGCGGACGGCTCTTGCGGTGCCGGAACGTCCACCGGAGCATCGTGACTGCCGGCCGTCCTGTGCGTACGTGTCAGGAATTGGCCCGTATAGCTCTGAGGACACCTCTCAAGATCGTGCGGCGTGCCCTCGAAGACGATCTGTCCACCCTTGTCACCGGCTTCGGGACCGAGGTCGATCACCCAGTCGGCGCACTTTATGACATCCATGTTGTGTTCGACCACCACGATCGTGTGGCCGCGCTTGATCAGGGCATCGAAGGCGGCGAGCAGTTTCGAGATATCGTGCATGTGCAGGCCGGTCGTCGGTTCGTCGAATATGAACATCACCTTTCCCGAGGTGCTCTCCTTGAGCAGGTACGAAGCCAGTTTTATGCGCTGGCTTTCGCCGCCCGAGAGTGTCGATGAGGGTTGGCCCAGCTTGACATACCCCAGCCCGACATCCTGCAGCGGCTGCAGCCGTTCGACGATGCGTTTTGTAGTCGGGTTGCTGTCCTGCGAGAAGAACTCGATCGCCTGATCTACGGTCATCTCCAGAACGTCGTAAATCGAGCAGCCGCGGTATTTGACCTCCAGGATCTCCTCCTTGAATCGCTTGCCGCCGCAGGCCTCGCACTTGATTTCGATATCGGCCATGAACTGCATCGAGATCTTGATCACACCGTCGCCCTGACACTCCTCGCATCGCCCGCCGGCGATATTGAACGAGAAGTGCGACGGCTGCAGTCCGTTGTGTTTTGCGTATGGCTGGTCGGCGAAGAGCTTTCGTATCTCGTCGTAGGCCTTTATGTATGTTACGGGGTTCGAGCGCGACGACTTGCCGATGGGGTTCTGGTCGACCATCTCGACCGATTGCAGGAGTTTGATGTCGCCCTCGAGCGATTCGAAATCCCCTGGTTTCAGTCCCGTTTCGAAGAGCATTCGCCGCAGGGCCGGATAGAGAATTCCCTTTACGAGCGACGACTTTCCGCTGCCGCTGACACCCGTTATGCATGTCATTACGCCGAGCGGGATCCTGACGTCTATTCCCTTAAGGTTGTTTTCGCGGGCCCCCTTTATCTCGATGAACCCGCTGCGGCTGCGGTATGACGATGGCGGTTCGATCCTGCGGCGGCCGGTAAGATAGTCGGCCGTGAGGCTTCCGTTTCCGCCGCCGGCGAGCAGTTCGCCGATCGGGCCGCTGAAGACTACCCTTCCACCCTGTTCGCCCGCCTCGGGACCTATGTCGACGATGTAGTCGGCCGCGCGGATAATCTCCTCCTCGTGCTCGACGACGATCACCGTATTGCCCATGTCGCGAAGCCGCTTCAGGACTCCTATCAGACGGTGCGTATCTCGCGGGTGCAGGCCGATGCTCGGTTCGTCGAGGATGTACAGCGACCCGACAAGGCTGCTGCCGAGCGATGTCGCGAGGTTGATACGCTGGCTTTCACCTCCGGAGAGGGTCGACGACAGCCGGTCGAGGGTCAGGTATCCCAATCCGACATCGGCCATGTATTGCAGGCGGTTGCGGATCTCGACCAGAATCCGTGCGGCGGTTTTTGAGTCGTAGTCGTCAAGCTGGAGCGATCCGAAAAATCCGGTCAGTTCGTCGACGGTCATCGAGACCAGTTCGGCGATGTTGCGGCCGCCGACACGGACATACAGCGCCTCTTTTCGCAGACGGCTTCCGCCGCACTCGGGACAGAGCGTCTTGCCCGTATAACGCGCCTTCATGACGCGGAACTGTATCTTGTAACGTTCGCCGTCGATGTAGTCGAAGAACTCGTTCAGGCCGTGGAAATATTGGTTTCCGCGCCACAGCAGCTGTTTCTGCTCGCGCGTAAGGTCATGATACGGCGTGTGGATCGGGAAACCGAACTTGTGGGCATTCTCGATGAGCTGCTCCTTCCACCACTTCATTGTTTCGCCGCGCCAGCAGGCAATGGCATCCTCGTATATGCTGCGGCTTTTGTCGGGCACCACCAGATCTTCGTCTATTCCGATCACCTTGCCGTAGCCTTCGCAGCGCGGGCAGGCCCCGATCGGGTTGTTGAAGCTGAACAAGTGTTCGGTCGGCTCCTCGAACTCCATTCCGTCGGCCTCGAAACGCGATGAGAAGGGCAATATCCGATCCTCCTCGCCGCTCTCGGCCGCCAGAACTATTATCCGGCAGCGGCCGTCACCGAGTTCGTAGGCCCGCGCTATGGCATCGCGCAGGTTGCCGGCCGTCTCCTCGTCATCCCGGAGGCGGGTACGGGTGATCACGGCCGAGATGTCGTCGGGATTCTCGTCGTTCGAAATCCCACCGATCACATCCTCGATCATCTGGGTCTCGCCGTTGCGATAGATGCGCAGGATGCCTTCGCCCAGCAGTATTGTCAGCCGTTCGATGATCGTTTCGTTGTCGGCGACCCGCAACGGCGCCGCCACCATGATCCGCCGGCCGTTCCACTCGGGAAGTATCTCCGCGAGAACCTGTTCGGGTTGGCGGTAGCAGCGCACCTCACGTCCCGATACGGGTGAAAAGGTGTGTCCGATACGTGCGAAGAGCAGTTTGAGGTAGTCGTAAATTTCGGTTGTGGTGCCGACCGTCGAGCGTGGGTTGCGCGTCGAGACCTTCTGTTCAATGGCGATAGCCGGTGCGATACCGGTTATGAGGTCGACATCCGGTTTCTCGATGCGTCCCAGAAACTGACGCGCATAAGCCGACAGACTCTCGACATAACGCCGCTGCCCTTCGGCAAATATCGTGTCGAAGGCGAGCGTCGACTTGCCCGAACCCGAGAGCCCCGTAATGACTACCAGCCGGTTGTGAGGGATCGAGAGGGTTATGTCCTTGAGGTTGTGCACCCTCGCCCCCTTGATATATATCTGTTTCTGTTCTTCGCTCATGATACGGTTCATGTGGTTTGATCGCGGCAGGCGGGCATATCCTCTTCATCAGGCATGCCCGCTGCGTACGGCGATCACTTTGTCAGCTCCATCTGCGACTGGAGGGTCACCTTCTCGCAGTAACGGCACCGGAGTGCGATCTGCCCGTCGCGCTGGATGACGTCGAAGGCCGTGCGGACAGGTTCGTTGTTGGTTATGCACTTGGGGTTTACGCACTTGACGAAGCCCTCGATATGCTCCGGAACGGTCACCTGACGCTTTTCGATCACGTTGAAATCCTTGATCGTGTTGACGATCGCCATCGGGGCCACCAACGCTATGCGGTTGATCTCCTTGTCCTGGCAGTAGCGGTCGTTGATCTTGATGATGGCCTTGCTGCCCATGCGTTTGCTTTCGAGGTTCATGCCGAAGGTTATGCGTTGCGGCGCCTTGTCGAGCTGCATGATGTTGATGATCTTGAAAAGCGCATCCGACGGGATGTGATCTATCACCGTGCCGTTCTCGATGGCACGTACTTCCATGATTTTATTGTCGTGTCCCATGATTCTGCTATTTTTTTACGCCTAACAGGTAACTGATTATGGCCATACGGGTATAGACGCCGTTTTCGGTCTGGTTGAAGTAGTAAGCCTTGGGGTTTGCGTCGACATCGGGGTCGATCTCCCCTACGCGCGGCAGCGGGTGCAGGATCTTCATCGTCTCCTTTGTGCCTTCGAGCATCGAGTTTTTCAGCACGTAGACGTTCTTCACGCGCTCGTACTCCATCGGATCGGTAAAGCGTTCGCGCTGCACGCGGGTCATGTAGACGATATCGGCATCGCGGATTGCGTCACCGATCTCTGTGGTTTCGGTATAGCGGAGGTTGTGGTCGCGCAGGAACTGCTTGTACTCCTCGGGCATCCGCAGCTCGGGCGGTGCCACGAAGGTGAAACGGGCATTGAAATTCGAAAGCGCCTGCAGCAGCGAATGTACCGTACGTCCGTACTTCAGGTCGCCGATCATCACGATGTTGATGTCGTCGAGACGGCCCTGTGTCTTCTTGATCGAATAGAGGTCGAGCAGGGTCTGCGACGGGTGCTGGTTTGCGCCGTCGCCGGCATTGACGATGGGCACTTTCGAGAATTCGCTGGCATATCGCGGGGCCCCTTCGAGCGAGTGGCGCATGACGATCATGTCGCAGTAGTTGGCGATGACCTGAATGGTGTCGTGGAAGGTTTCACCCTTCGAGACGCTGGTGTTTGCCGTATCGGAAAACCCGATCACACGGGCGCCGAGACGGTTGATTGCGCTTTCGAAACTGAGTCGCGTGCGGGTCGACGGCTCGAAGAACAACGATGCTATCACGCGGCCGCTGAGCAACGGTTCGTAGGGATGCTCCTCGAAGTATGCTGCCAGTTCGGTGATCCGGACGATCTCCTCCTTTGTGAGATCGGTGATTGATATAAGACTTCTCTTCGCCATATCGTTTATATTGTGTTAGTTGTTTGCGTTGTCGTATTCGGCCTGGGCCCCGTCGATCTTGCGGAGCCGGTCGAAGAGTTCCGGGGCGCGGCTTCGGCGTATCCGCAGTTTCATCGTGCAGACCGTATCGAAATCCTGTTCGACGATGGCCGGGGCGAGCTCCTTGACCGTCCGCATGATGTCGTTCATGGTCATGTATGGGAATATGACCGAAACGGTGTCGTCGACGGTCCGTTCAACGATGCGGTTTGTCCCGATTGCCTCGGCGGCCGCAGCCTTGTATGTCTCGATCAGCCCCGATACGCCGAGTTTCGTGCCGCCGAAGTAGCGTACCACCACTATCAGCGCATCGGTCACCTCGTTCGAGAGCAGCTGCCCGAGTATGGGCCGGCCGGCCGTGGACGAAGGTTCCCCGTCGTCGTTGGCTCGGAATGTCTCGCCCTTCGGGCCGAGCCGCCAGGCATAACAGTGATGCGTGGCGTCGTAATATTTTTTGCGGAGGGCGTCGAGACGTTCACGGATCTGCTCCTCGTCTTCGACGTGGTATGCGAAAGCGAGGAACTTGCTGCTTCGTTCGCGCAGCACCGCCTCCGAATCGCCGGCCAAAGTCCTGTAAACGTCGCTCTCCTCCACCATCTCTTAAATTGCTTTTTTGAACATTCTGTTCCAGCGTATGTTACCCGGGAACTTCCTGCTCTTGTCCTTGGAGAACCATATGAACGAAGCCTTTCCGACCACATGGTCTTCGGGAACGAATCCCCAGAACCGCGAATCGGCCGAATTGTGCCGGTTGTCACCCATCATGAAGTAGTAATTCATCTTGAAGGTGTATGCATCTGTCGGCTTGCCGTTTATGATTATCCGGTCGCCGTCGGTTTCGAGCGAGTTGTGCTCGTAGACCTCGATTATACGGCGGTAAAGGGACAGATTCTCGGCAGTCAGTTTTACGGTCGCCCCCTTGCTCGGTATCCAGAGCGGCCCGAAGTTGTCGGTATTCCACTTGTAGGTCGAGTCGTTCGGGAAGAAATCTTCACTTGAACCATCTGCGCGATAGCGCGTTACCGATTCTACCTTATTCATTGCTGCAACAGCCTCGGCCTCTTCGGCGGTCATGTTCATCTGGTAGTGCAGACCGCTGCCGTATGCCTCCTCGATACCCATCGAGTTGAATGTACGGATGCTTATCGGAGAGTTCGTGTCGACAAAGTACAGATACTGCAGTTCAGGGATTTCGATCTGCTTGAGGCCGTTTATCATCACCTGTCCGTCGATGATCTGAATCGTGTCGTTCGGGATTGCCACGCAGCGCTTGATGTAGTTCTCGCGCTTGTCGACAGGGCGCGTTATGACCGTATAGTTGCTGAACAGCCGGCGGCGCCCCTCCTCCTTGCCGAACTGCCGCTGGTACTCGCGCAACACGTCGTAATAGGTGCGCTCCTGCATCTCAAGCAATACGGTATCTCCGGCGGGGAAGTTGAAGACTACTATGTCGTTACGTTCAACGTTGCGCAGTCCCTTGAGGCGGTGATACGGCCATTGGATTATTTCGGAGAAAGATTTTTTTGTTTTCGAGAAAGGCATCGTATGGTGGACGAGCGGGAATGAAACTGGGGTGTTCGGCATCTGCGGGCCGTATGTCAACTTGCTGACATAGAGATAGTCACCGACCAGCATCGTACCCTCCATCGAGGATGACGGGATGAAGTAGAGCTGAAACAGGAACGTATGTGCCAACGATGCGACGATGACGGCGAAGAGTATGCTTCCGATCCAGTCGGCAGCGGTTTTATAGGCTTTGCTGCGCTGTTTCAGGTTTGTGTGGTGTATGCCGATGTACTTGTACATCAGTTTGGAGATGTAGATGTCGTAGATAATCGGCACGCCGATCAGCCACCACAGGTTGCCTGTCCACACGACGAACCACAGCACGTATATAATCGCAACAAGCGAGAATTTGGTCCATTTATTTGAAAAAAACTGCTTTAGCTTGCTCATATCAAGTATTGCATTACAGATTTGTGATATCTTTCATCGTGAAAATGCCGGTTCGGCCGCAAATGAATTCACCCGCTATTACGGCACCTTCGGCAAGTGCCGAGCGTGATTTGAGCGAATGGGTTATCGACAGCCTGTCGAGCGGCGATTCGTATGTCACCGTATGGTCGCCCACCACTTCGCTGCGGCGTATCGAACAGATTTCCAATTGATTTGGTTCTGTTGTCGTACCGGCATGCCACTCCGTTTTGGTGTCGAGGTGCGATATTGCGCCTTCGGCCAGTGTGATAGCCGTTCCGCTCGGGGCGTCGATCTTGTGCCGGTGGTGAGTCTCCTCTATCGTGATGTCATACAGCCCGAAACGATTCATTAATCGGGCCAGATAGTCGTTCAGGCTGAACATTATGTTGACACCGATGCTGAAATTGGTGGCGTGGATGAATGCTGTTTTGTTTTTTCGGCAGAGATTTGCGATTGTCTCCAGGTCGAACTTCGTTCCAGTTGTCCCGCAAACTACCGGCACGCCGCATTCGAGACATTGCATGATGTTGCCGGTGGCCTGGTCGGGGGCGGTGAATTCGAAAGCTATGTCGATCTGTTCCAACCGTTTTGGCGATAGTTCCGAGCGGTTGTGCGAATCGATTGTCAGAGCGACCTGATGATTGCGCTGCAGGAGCACCTGTTCGATCTCGTGCCCCATCTTGCCGTATCCGATGATAGCTGCTTTCATGTTTTTCTGTCGATCATACAAAGATACTGTTTTCGGCAGTGAAAACGAAATATTTTTGACCGTTTTGGAATTTTATCTTACATTTGTTTTCGGGAAACGTTTAATGCCACATTCAAGATGCGCTATTTCATGGAGTTACGGTACGACGGCACGGCCTATTGCGGTTGGCAGCGGCAGGTTTCGTCGCCGTCGGTCCAGCAGACGCTCGAATCGGCCTTGTCGACCTTGCTGCGCCGTGAGATCGAAACGACCGGTGCCGGCAGGACGGATACCGGCGTGCATGCGGCATATTATGTTACTCATTTCGATGTGGATAGTGAGATTATATCGACCGATGATTTATGTTATCATCTGAATTCGGTATTGCCGCGTGACATAGCCGTAATGAGTTTGACGCGGGTTGATGATTCGGTGCATGCACGCTTCGATGCCGTGCGACGTGAGTATCGCTACCGCATTGAGAATGAAAAGAATCCGTTTGCGGTACGCTCGGCATGGCAATACTCCGGACATTTGGATTGGGATACTATGAATGCGGCGGCGGCTCGACTGCTCAAGTACGATGATTTCACCTCGTTCGCGAAGCTTAACTCCAACAACAAGACCAACTTGTGCCATATATTTGAAGCCCGGTGGCATACGGATGAGAGCGGTGCCGTATTCGTATTTTCGGCCGACCGCTTCCTGAGGAATATGGTGCGGGCGGTGGTCGGAACGCTGGTTGATGTCGGGCGCGGACGCCTCAGTGTCGAACAGTTTGACGAGATCGTTGCAGCCCACGACTTGTCGAGGTCGTCGGGATCGGCTCCGGCACAGGGGCTGTTCCTTTACGACATACTCTACCCGGCCGATGTTTTCATTCGGAAATGGCGCAGAAACGACAGCGGTCCGCTGGCTCCGCCGACATTATGTGATATGTAATATAAATGCGGTAATATTCTGTAAATATATAAAATAGAGCGATACAGAACAGGCTGTATCGCTCTATTTTGTTATATTCTTGCAGATTCCTTCTCAGGTCGGACCTTCAGGAGAAGAACGCGCTGCACGACTATTTCTGCATTGCCTTGCGGGCCTCCTCGGCGGCCTCCATTACGGCTTCGCTCATCGTGGGATGCGAATGTACGGTCGTGGCGATCTGCTCGGCCGTGGCCCCTAACTGCAGTCCCAGGGTCGGTTCGGCAATCATCTCCGTAACGTTCATGCCGACCATGTGTGCCCCGACAAGTTTTTCGCTGTCGGCGTCGAATATCAGTTTCACGAATCCGTCACGGCTGCCCGAAGCGGCGGCTTTGCCCGAAGCGGCGAACTGGAAGCGCCCGACGCGGATATCGAGGCCTCTCTCCGCGGCCTGTTTCTCGGTCAGACCCACCGAAGCGACCTCGGGCGAAGTGTATACACACGACGGTATGGCATTGTAGTTCAGTGGCTTCGGACTGCGGCTGCAGATGGCGTCTACGCAGCAGATCGCTTCGGCCGAGGCCACGTGAGCCAAAGCCGGTGAGGCGACCAAGTCTCCGATGGCATAGATGCCGGCAACTGAAGTGCGATAGAATTCGTCGACCGGTATTTTGTCGCGTTCGGGAGCGATCCCGACGGTTTCGAGGCCGAGATTCTCGATATTCGACTTGATGCCGACGGCGCACAGAACCATCTCTGCCGTAAGGGTTTCGCGCCCCTTCTTGCCCTCGACATCGACTTCGCACAGGCCCGATTCGTTGACGCGGGCCTCGAGCACATTCGTGCCGGTATATGTCGCAATGCGCAGTTTGCGGAAGGCGCGTTCCATTGTTTTCGAGACCTCCTCGTCCTCGAGCGGCATCAATGTCGGCTGGTACTCCACCACTGTCACCTTGACGCCGAGCGAGGCGTACAGGTTGGCGAATTCGCTGCCGATGGCACCCGACCCGATCACGACCATCGATGCGGGCAGTTGCTTCAGGACGAGCGCCTCGCGTGAAGTGATTATCTTGCTGCCGTCGACATGGATGAATGGTAAAATACGTGGACGTGAACCGGTTGCGAGGATTATATGGTCTGCTTCGTAACGTTCGGTCTTGTCGCCGTCGGTCACTGCAACCACTCCTTTTGCTTCGATCGTTCCGTGTCCGCGGAGGATGTCGATGCCGTTCTTTTTCATCAGGAAGTCGACACCCTTGCTCATCGTCTCGGCGACCTGGCGGCTGCGGGCAACGGCCTTCTCCATGTCGAAACGCGGCGTGCCGTCGATCTCGACCCCGAATTGTGCAGCTTCGAGCGTATGGCGGTATATGTCGGCGCTCTTGAGAAGGGCTTTCGTGGGGATGCAGCCCCAGTTCAGGCATACTCCGCCCAACGATTCGCGTTCGACGATTGCGGTGCGTCTGCCGGCCTGCGCGGCCCGCACGGCGGCAACATAACCTCCAGGGCCGCTGCCTATTACGATGATGTCGTATTTCATATCTTTACAAGTTTTGTATTGTTCACTTGACGACTTTGAGTGTTTCACCTGCATCCTCGACCACGGCACGCTTCCATTTTTCGTTATATCCCGGGAAGAGCGGCATGGCGGGAATCCTCTCGTCGAAGCCGTTATCCTCGAAGCGCCCGTCCTTTTCGACCTTGACATTGCCGTCGATATACTTCACCAGCATATATCGGTCCAACTCCTGCCAGCGTTCGAACATTTTCTGAGCCGTTTCGACCGAATACTCCGTCAGCATGGCAATAGCCTTGGCCGGCTTTTTGGCATAGAGTTCGACGGCACGGGCATCTATTGTCGGAATTTCGGCTATGCGGTCGTTTTCCCAGCGGTCGGTCACCTTGCGGATGTCGGTGCTCATCATGTCGTAGCGCATGTAGGCGAAGTTGGTGATGCGGTTGAAGAGCCAGAAGGCCGATGTGGGCGAGTACTCGACCATCGAACCGTTCTCCTCGTCGAAGCACTCGGGAACCTCCGTTACGGAGCAGTATATCGGTGTCAGGCAAGATGTTGCGGCATCGTCGACCCCGAACCAGAGTATTCCGCCGATGGGTGCCGGAAGCCAGTTGCGGGCCTGGGCGACGAGCCAGAAACCGGTCTGCTGGGTTGCCGTGGCGCGCTCGTTGGTGTACTCCACCCCGTCAACGGTGAATGTCATGGGGCGCCAGCGGTACGGCAGCCCGTGTCCTCCGGCACCGATATCCTTGGTCATATCCATCGGGGTGCCTTCGAAATGGTCGCGCATGGCGTCGAAGATCTGCTTTGCGGTGACCTTTTCGCGGGGTTTGACCCACAGCGGAAGGCGGTTTTCGGGATTGTGCCCCATGGCATAGTCGAGGTACTGGTCCATGCCGTCGGCCACGGTGCGGAAGAAGCTCCAGACACGGGCCTCGCAGCCGCGCAGGGCAAGGAAATCGGCCGGAGCATAGGTGTCGCAGAAGCTGAAATCCTCGTCACTGCCCTCGTAGAGCCCCGCCTCGCGTGCAAACGAGATGACGTCGGGTGCATAGAGGCAGTTTTCGGGGTCGTCTTTCGGGAATGTCGATATGCGGGACTGGTTTGCGTGTGCGCATACATATCCGTCGGGGACGCGTCGGGCTACCCATACTATGCCGCGGTTGACGTTGTCGCCGCGCTCGTTGAGTTTGCAGCCCTTGCCGATCAGGTCCATGATCCACACCTCGTTGGGGTCGGCTATTGTGAATGTCTCGCCCTCCGATGCATATCCGTATTCGTTGGTCAGTGCGACGATTGTTTCGATCGCCTCGCGGGCCGTGCGGGCACGCTGGAGTGTAATATATATGAGCGATCCGTAGTCTATGATGCCGGTCGAGTCGGCCAGCTGCGGGCGGCCTCCGAATGTCGTTTCGGTGATTATGAGCGAGTGTTCGTTCATGTTTCCGACCGTCGAGTATGTATGTGCGGCCTGTTTGATCCGGCCCAGGAACCGTCCCGAATCCCAGTCGTATATCGGCAGGTAGGTGCCGGCGGGATAGTCGCGGCGCGGGGCGTTGTACTTGTAGAGCGCACCGTAGAGCTGGTGCGAATCGGCGGCATATGTCACCATGACCGAACTATCGGCCGAGGCGCCGCGCGTGACGATAAGGTTTGTGCATGCCGATGCCGGCTGTGCGAGGTACATCGCGCATGCGAAAAGCAGAATCGCAAGTTTTTTCATCTCTCTTGTTTGGGGTTTAATGTACAAATATACGAAAAGGAGTGCGTCGGGGCAAACAGATTGCGCGAAAATTGTGTAACTTTACGCTTTGAAAAATCATATTGGGACATGTCTATAACATCACAACTTACGGCCGTACGGGCTACGCTGCCTGCCGGCGTTACCCTGGTAGCAGTATCTAAGACCCATCCGGTCGAGGCGATCGAGGAGGCTTACCGTGCCGGACAGCGGATATTCGGTGAGAGCCGCCCGCAGGAGTTGAAGGCCAAATACGAAGCCCTGCCGCACGATATCGAATGGCACATGATAGGCCATCTCCAGACCAACAAGGTGAAATACATAGCGCCGTTCGTGACGCTGATCCACTCGGTTGATTCGCTGCGGCTGGCCGAGGCCATCCAGAAGGAGGCGGTCAAGTGTGACCGTACGATAGATATCCTGCTGGAGGTTCACGTTGCGCAGGAGGAGACCAAATCAGGCTGGGATCCTGAGGATCTCGACCGGACGATACGTTCCGGAGCCTTTGCGACACTGGACCGAGTCCGCGTTCGGGGCATCATGGGCATAGCCAGCAATACGGACGATGAGGAGCGCATCGCTGCCGATTTCCGGCGCCTGCGCGACTGCAAACGTCTGTATGAGGCGGTTTTCGGGCCGCAGTTCGACATCCTGTCGATGGGCATGTCGCACGACTACCTGCTGGCCGTGGCCGAGGGTTCGAACATGGTGCGGGTCGGGTCGCTGATCTTCGGCGAACGGGACTACTCGCAAGCCCGTTAACCGGCGTGCCTCCGGAGCCGGCGCACTACCCTGCCGCATGGTTAAATCAACGCAGGATGTAATCCATGTGATTTGTTACAGATCACTTGAAAACAAAATAGGACCGCATGACAAATTGCGGTCCTATTTGTTGGGTGCCGTATTGTCGTCACATCAGTTAATTCTCAGTGTGCGGCCGATTCTCAGCACGGTTTTTCGGGTGATGCCGTTCAGACGGCAGATCTTGTCGACGCTCACACCGTAACGCAATGCCAGCCCGCCGAGCGTATCTCCCGACTTGATCTTGTGGTAGATCTCCTTTGCGGCGGCCTGCTTCTTGGCCTCCTCGGCTATCTCCTTGTCACCCAGCTCCTCATCCTCGAAGTCCTGCAGCCCGGCGCGTGAATTGACATCGAAATACGAACGCTTGAGCAGGAACAGGTCACGGCGCAGCTCGCCCGTCTGGAAGTTGATCAGACGCTCCGGATCGAACGGCTGGCCGCTGTAACGCATCTCGTAATGGAGGTGCGGCCCTGTGCTGCGGCCGGTATCTCCGCCGAGACCGATGATCTGGCCTGCATGAACCGTATCGCCGGCCTTTACCATACGTTCACTCAGGTGACCGTGCCATGTTTCGAGACCGTTGTCGTGACGGATGATGACCAGGTTGCCGTATCCGCCCTTGTTGTAGCTCGATATGCGCACCTTGCCGTTGAATGTGGCATAGATCGGGTCGCCGGTCTTGAGCGGTATGTCGACACCGCAGTGGCGGCGGCGGCCGCGTGCCCCGTAGCGCGAACGCACCGTACCCTTGATCGGATAGTGGTAGCTTTTGAGCGAGTCGACCAACTCGATTGCTATCGAGCGCGGCAGGTCAGCCACCTTGACATCGTTGTAGGGGAAGAGCGTTACGGTATCCCAATGCTCGGTATAGTTTTCGACATTCCAGTCATCTTCGCTCTTGAAGTGTACGTATCGCCAGGTGTTGTCGTTGAACAGCACCACCTTTACGGCATCGTTTGCCGTGTCGAGCGTATCGATGGCCAGCGACCCGTTACCGTTGCTGATCGGTGCGACGGGTTGCGGCTTGACTGTCAGCAGCGATTCGATCGAATCTATCTGCAGCTCCATCTCCTGAAGCAGCTCTTTCATACGGTCGGTGCTTTGGGCTTCGGCGGCCGTCACTCCGGCGACCGTTGCCGCAACCGTAAGAAGTATCTTTACGTTTCTCATCTGGGGTTGTTTAGGGTTAGTATCGTTTACAGGTTATTCTCCTTTATATATTGTTCGGCGGCTTCGAGGGCCTTGTAGAACTCCTCGCCGAAGCGGCGTATGATCGGTTCGCGCAGGGCCTTGTAGACGGGGATGCCCAGTTTGCGACCGCAGGCGACCGCATCGCGGCAAATCGACCAGCGGTGGTAGTTGAGCCCGATCGAACCGTTCGAGAATGTCGTGAGGCGGATCGGGTACAGGTGGCACGAAACGGGTTTGCGGAAGCTGCAGCGACCCTCTTTCCAGGCCCGCTCGATGGCGCAATAGGTAATTCCGTCCTCCTCGTAGGAGTAGGCGCATTCGGCATCGTCGATCAGCGGCGTACAGTAGTCACCGTCCGGATCGACCACCATGAAGCCCTGACGTTCGATGGCCTCCACGCCTTCGTGTTTGAGATATGGCTTGTAGTTCTCGTACTCCTCCTCCAGCGTATCGACCTCCTCCATCTCGAGCGGAGCGCCGGCATTGCCTTCGACGCAGCAGATGCCCCTGCAACTCTTGAGGTCGCACATGAACTGTTCGCGCAACAGGTCGAGGCTCACTATTTTACCGTCGATTTCGATCATCGTGCAAGTGAATCTTCAATTACCAGGTCGAAGAGCTGTCCGAGCGACATTCCCATTTCGCGGGCCTGTTTTGGGACGATGCTGGCTTCGCTAAGTCCGGGGATCGAATTGATCTCGATCAGATACGGTTCGCCTTCGGGAGTCAGCAGGAAGTCGGCACGCACCACCCCGCTGCAACGGCACAGACGGTATGCCTTGAGGGCAGCCTGACGGATCTTTTCGGCCGACTGTTCGTCGATCGGGGCCGGCGTGATCTCGTCCGAATAACCGGCGCTGTATTTGGCCTGCCAGTCGAAGAAATCCTTTTTCGAGACGATCTCGGTGAGCGGGAAGACATACTCTTTTCCGCGGATGATCATCAGTCCGCACCCGATTTCGCGGCCGGCGATGAACTCCTCGATCAGCACGTCGGGGCTCTCGGTACGGGCGAGCTCTATTGCGGGCAGGATCTGTTCGACGGCCGTTACGCGGGTTACGCCGCAGCTGCTGCCGCTGGCATTTGGCTTGACGAAGAGCGGCAGTCCCAACTGTTTGACAACCTGCGCGGGATCGACCGTCTCGCCGGCCGTCACGAATATTCCGCGAGCCATGTTTATGCCTTGGCCGGCAAGGGTGCGCTTGGTGGTTATCTTGTCGAAGGTGATCAGCGACGAGGTCATGCTGCACGACGAATATGGAACCCCCATCATGTCAAGGTATCCCTGCATGCGGCCGTTTTCGCCCGGTGTTCCGTGGATGATTATCAGGGCGTAGTTGAACATCTTGTGGCAGCCGTCGATGGTGATCGAGAAGTCGGTCTTGTCAACCTGTATCTGCCGGCCGTCGGGCATGGTGTGATGCCAGTCGCGGCCATGTATGTCGATTACCGTGATGTCGTATTTCGAGTGGTCCATCGCACGCTCGATCTGCGCGGCGCTTTTCAGCGCAATCTCTCTCTCGGAGGAGTCGCCTCCGGCCAAAAGGGCGATGTTTAGTTTTTCCATCTTAAGAGTGTCTGTATGAGTGTTTCTTATCAAGGGTTGTATAAGTCTTTGTATCTGAATGCCAGGATCTCGTTGATCAGCTCGATGTAGTTTCGGGCACCGCACCCGGGATCGAGTTCATTGGCATGCGTAAAGTCGTTCAGGGCATCGCCCCAGGCATTGCGGCGGTAGTGCCACTCGCCGCGGCGGATATATAGCGACGCATTGTCGGGATCGGCGGCGATGGCTTCATCCAACCGTTGGCGGGCCTTCTCGGCCGACCACAGATCGTGTTTGCGGATATATCCGAATACGGCATGGTCGATCATGTCGGAGGTGGCCTGACCGTTTTCGAGAGCCTCGCGGACGGCTGTGGACGAGTAGTCGAACTGCGGGGCGTCGGCCAGCAGGTGAATACGGTCGGCGAACTTCGTTACCGGAACCCCCTTGCGCGGATAGACGTATATGTCGTAGTTGTCGATGATGTATTGGTATTCGCGCCAACGGTCGATGTTGTTTATCAGGTCGCTGCCCATGAGTATCGACAGCCTCATTTTGCCTTCGGTCTGCTGCTCGAGGAACCGCAGCGTGTTTACCGTATATGAAGGGCGTTCGAGCAGGAATTCGACGGCCGATGCCACAATACGGTCTGGATATCGCGAGGCGGCACAGGCAGCTTCGACCATCTCGAAGCGCATCAGTTCGGCAGCCAGTTCGGGAGCTGGTTTCAGGGGGTTCTGCGGCGAGACGATCATCGCAACCTGATCGCACAGGTTCTGTTCGATGACATATTCGGCGATGGCGATATGGCCCTTGTGAATGGGGTTGAACGAGCCGAAATATAACATCACGTGTTTCATCTGTCGCGTTTGTTTTTTTTGAATGTATCTTGTTTTTCGTGGAATCTGACGGTTATTTGGCAATGAACTCCCCGACTATGCGGCAGCACTCCTCCACTGCCGTTTCGAGGTCGTCGTTTGTGACTATGCGGTCGAACATCGGGGCCTTGGTCAGTTCGAAACCGGCCTTGGCGACACGTTTTTCGATTGTTTCCGGAGAGTCGGTGCCGCGGCCTTCGAGACGCCGGCGCAGCTCCTCGATCGAGGGCGGCATGATGAATATCGAAAGGGCCTGCTCGCCGAAGATCGACTTGAGCCGTATTCCGCCCATTACATCGACATCGAAGAGTATTACATGGCCGTTGTTCCAGATACGCTCCATCTCGCTGCGGAGCGTGCCGTAGCATGTACCTTTATATACCTCCTCCCACTCGACGAACTTGTCGTCGGCGACGGCCTTCTGGAACTCGGCGGGCGTCAGGAAATAGTAATCGACACCGTTCCGTTCGCTGCCGCGCGGCTGGCGGCTGGTTGCCGAGATCGAGAATTCGAGCACATCGAACCGTTCGAGCAGACGCCGTACGATCGTGGTCTTGCCCGATCCGCTCGGAGCTGAAAATATAAGCAGTTTCCCCATTTTGTCGTGTCCGGTATGTTTTTTAAGGTTACAGCAGGTTGAGCACCTGTTCCTTGATCTTTTCGAGTTCGTCCTTCATGTGTACCACGATGCGCTGTATGTCGCAGTTGTTGGCCTTCGAACCGAGAGTATTGATCTCGCGGCCCATCTCCTGGGCGATGAATCCGAGTTTTCGGCCCGGAGCCTCTTCGCCTTCGGCTACTTCGTGGAAATATTTGCAGTGGTTGGCCAGACGGACCTTCTCTTCGGTGATGTCGAGCTTCTCGAGGTAGAAGATCATCTCCTGTTCGAGGCGGCTGTTGTCGTTTGCCTCTACGCCGATCGATGCCAGACCGTCGAGGATCCGGGCCCGTATGGTGTCAATGCGCGAACTCTCGAAAGGTTCGATTTCGCTGATCGAAGCCTTGATCTTGTCGACGCGGTTGAGCATGTCGGCGATCAGTGTGCGGCCCTCCTGAATGCGGAAAGCATCGAGGCGGTCGAGAGCCTCGGTGACGCACTGCATGAGCGCCTGCTGCTCCTGTTCGGAGATCTCGGACTGGTCGCTCGAAACCACATCGGGCATGCGCATGATTGACTGTACAAGAGCGGCGTTGACCGTCGGGTCGGAGATGGCGATGCCGTTGCTGCGGCAGATCTCGGTCATTGCCCGATAGTGGGCGCCGAAAGCCTGGGGGTCGATTGTGACGGCGGTCTGCCCTTCGGTCAACTCGACCGAGATGAACATGTCGGCCTTTCCGCGCAGCATGCGCTGTTGTGTCAATGCGCGTATGTCGTATTCGAATGGGCGGTAAGCCGCTGGCAGCTTGATGCTCAGGTCGAGCTGTTTGCTGTTCAGGGAACGTATTTCGACGGTAATTTTTCTGTTCGACACGGTCGCTTCGGCCTTGCCGTATCCGGTCATCGATTTGATCATATTCAAGCTCTGTTTTTTGGTACGGCAAAGGTACGTTAAAAATCCTAAAGAAAAGCTTCGGCAGGCCATAAAAAAGTCGGGATAGTCTTTGCGAAAATAAATTTATTGCATATTTTTGTGAGCGTCCTGAAGAGTTAAAGGATGTTACCGGATCGGGTGACAAGATTATAATCTATAATTAAAACACTTATGAGGAAACATAATTTCAATGCCGGACCTTCGATCTTGCCGCGCGAGGTCATTGAGAAGGCGGCCGCCGCAGTTTTGGATTTCGACGGTATCGGGATGTCGATTCTCGAGATTTCGCATCGCTCGAAAGAGTTCGATGCCGTGATGAATGAAGCCGTTGCACTGTTCCGCGAGCTTCTGAATATCCCCGACAACTATCATGTGATTTTTGTCGGCGGCGGTGCTTCGACCCAGTTCTTCCATGTCCCCTACAACCTGCTCGAACACAAGGCCGGTTATATCAATACGGGCGTCTGGGCCAAGAAGGCAATGAAGGAGGCCAAGAATTTCGGTCAGGTCGAGGTGATCGCTTCGTCCGAAGACCGCAACTTCACCTATATCCCCAAGAATGTCGAAATTCCGTCCGATCTGGACTACCTGCACATAACGACCAACAATACCATCTACGGCACCGAATATCACACCGATATCGATTCGCCGGTGAACCTTGTCGCCGACATGAGTTCGGATATCCTCAGCCGCCGGGTCGACGTCAGCAAGTATGCCCTGATCTACGGCGGCGCACAGAAGAACCTCGGCCCTGCCGGCGTAACCTTCGTCATCGTGCGCGACGACATCCTGGGCAAGGTTTCGCGCCCGCTGCCCTCGATGGTCGACTACCGTAACCATATCGCCAACAACTCGATGTTCAACACCCCGCCCGTATTCCCGATCTACGTGGTACGCGAGACGCTCAAGTGGCTGAAGAGCATCGGCGGCGTCGACGAGATACATCGCCGCAATGTCGAGAAGGCAGAGATGCTCTACGCCGAAATCGACCGCAACAAACTCTTCCGCGGCACCGCCGAGAAAGAGGACCGTTCGATCATGAACATCTGCTTCGTGATGAATCCCGAGTACGAGGCGCTGGCTCCCGAATTCCTCGAATTCACCAAGGCCAAGGGCTTCGTTGGAGTGAAGGGTCACCGTCTGGTTGGCGGATTCCGCGCATCGTGCTACAATGCCCTGCCGCGCGAAAGCGTCGAGGCTTTGATCGATGCCATGCAGGAGTTCGAAAGCCTGCACGCATAATTCGACATGGGCTGGTTCTTCACATACCAACGCCGCTCGAAGGATGAGATAAGGAATGAATATTTTTATGGTTTGCATATGGTCAAGAAAGTTTTGTTAGCGACGGAAAAACCGTTCGCAGCCAAGGCCGTCGAGGGTATCCGCAATATCTTCGAGGAGGCCGGATACGAGCTTCGTCTGCTCGAAAAATATACCGACAAGGCACAACTGCTCGAAGCCGTGGCCGATGTCGATGCGCTGATCGTGCGCAGTGACAAGGTGACGGCCGAGGTTCTGGCCGCTGCCGAAAACCTCAAGATCGTGGTCCGCGCCGGAGCCGGTTACGACAATATCGACCTTGCGGCAGCTACGGAGAAGGGCGTAGTCGTAATGAATACCCCCGGGCAGAATTCGAATGCCGTGGCCGAGCTGGTCATCGGCATGATGATCTACATGTCGCGCAACCAGTTCACGCCGGGTACGGGTGCCGAGATCAAGGGCAAGCGCCTCGGTCTGCACGCGTTCGGAAACGTGGCCCGTATCGTGGCCCGCTACGGCAAGGCATTCGGAATGGAGATCAAGGCCTTCGATCCGTTCGTGAAGGATGATGCGCAGTTTGTCGAGGCGGGCGTCCTGCGGGCCCATTCGGTCGAGGAGCTCTTCGATACGTGCGATTTCGTGTCGCTGCACATCCCCGCTACCCCGCAGACTGTCGGCTCGATAGGCTACGACCTCATGAAACGAATGCCCAAGGGCGCTACGCTGGTCAACTCGGCGCGTCAGGAGGTGATCGACGAGGCCGGCCTGCTGAAGGCTCTCACCGAACGCGAGGATCTGAAATATGTTTCGGATGTTCCGGTCGGATCGTGCCCCGACCTGGCCGAGAAGTTCGGAAAACGCGTCTTCGTCACCAAGAAGAAGATGGGCGCCGAGACTGCCGAAGCCAATATCAATGCAGGTTTGGCGGCAGCGCGTCAGATAGTCGACTTCTTCAAGACCGGAAATTGTCATTTCCAGGTCAACAAGTAAATAGTTGCTAACTGATTGTCGGCGGCGGGTACCTGGTGTATCTGCCGCCGCATCGCAAAAATAGAAATACGATGGTCAGAATCAAACCGTTCAAGGCGGTCCGTCCGCCGCGCGAGTATGCGGCCGAAGTCGCATCGCGTCCGTATGACGTTCTGAATTCGGCCGAGGCGAAGGCCGAAGCCACGGAACGTTCGTTGCTCCACATCATCAAGCCCGAAATAGATTTCGACCCGATAGCCGACGAGCACAGTCCGGAGGTCTACGCCAAGGCTGTAGAGAATTTCCGCAAGTGGCGTGAAAAGGGGTGGCTCGTCCAGGATGACGAGGAGAGCTATTACATCTATGCCCAGACGATGGATGGCCGTACGCAATACGGTTTGGCGATGTGTTGCCATTTCGAGGATTACCTGTCGGGAGCGATCAAGAAGCACGAGTTGACCCGCACCGAAAAGGAGGATGACCGGATGGTACATGTGAACAACCAGAATGCCAATATCGAACCGGTCTTTTTCGCCTATCCGGCCGACGAACGTATCGACGAGATTGTCAGGAAGATCGTCGAGAGCGAGGAGCCGGAGTATGACTTTACGGCTGCGGACGGTTTCGGACACCGCATGTGGCGCATCAAGGACAAGGCCGTAAACGACCGTATCACGGAGATCTTCGCATCGATACCGGCGCTGTACGTTGCCGACGGCCATCACCGTACGGCGGCAGCTGCACGTGTGGGTCAGGAGCGCATGAAGGCCAATCCGAACCATACGGGTAATGAGGAGTATTGCTATTTTCTGGCGGTTGCATTTCCTGACAACCAGCTCAAGATCATCGACTACAACCGCCTTGTGCGTGATCTGAACGGACTGACGTCGCAGGAGTTCCTGAAGGCGCTCGGAGAGTCGTTCGAGATCGAGGACAAGGGTACCGAGATCTACAAGCCGACCTGTCTGCACAACTTCTCGATGTATCTCGACGGCCACTGGTACAGCCTGACGGCCCGCAAGGGAACCTATGACGATACGGATCCGATCGGGGTGCTGGACGTTACGGTTCTTTCGAATCTGGTTCTCGACCGCATTCTTGGAATCAAGGACCTGCGGACCTCGAAGCGGATAGATTTCGTGGGCGGCATCCGCGGCCTGGGCGAATTGAAACGCCGTGTCGACAGCGGCGAGATGAAGGTTGCCTTTGCGCTCTATCCTGTTTCGATGAAGCAACTGATCGACATCGCCGATACGGGCAACATCATGCCGCCGAAAACCACATGGTTTGAACCCAAGTTGCGTTCCGGTGTTGTGATCCACACTTTCGGTGACGAAAAGAAGTAACGCTGAAAAAAGCAGCACTCCTGCCAATACCAGCGAATTCGATAATCAAGGGCCGGTGCATCGTCACCGGCCCTTGTTGTATGCGGTGGTTGCGGCCATGTTTTTTGTGTATTGTCGATTGGAAGTGGCTATATTTGCTGAAACTCGCCTCCTAAATTGCAAGAAACGATGTTTTTAGTTTTTTATGGATAAAAAAATGTTTTGAGGCGTCGATAATTAATCATAAAAAACAGTATCTTTGTAAAAATTAAACATGTATTATAAATCGTAAGTAACTATGGCGAAAATCAAAGGAACTATAATCGTCGATCGGGAAAGATGCAAAGGCTGCGGAGTATGCGCGGCTTCGTGCCCGTTCGGTGTTCTGCGATTGGCAGCACGCGTCAACAGTCGGGGTTACAACTACGTCGAGATGGCCGAACCGGACAAATGTACCGGTTGCGCCAGCTGCTCGATCATCTGTCCCGACAGTTGCATAACGGTTTACCGACAAAAATTCGATTAGGTATGCAGAAAGAGATAAAATTAATGAAAGGCAACGAAGTGATAGCCCATGCGGCGATTCGCTACGGTTGCGATGCCTACTTCGGCTACCCTATCACCCCGCAGTCGGAGGTGATGGAGACCCTCATGGAACTCAAACCGTGGGAAACAACCGGTATGGTGGTGCTTCAGGCCGAATCGGAGATTGCTTCGATCAACATGGTCTACGGCGCGGCCGGAACCGGAAAACGTGTCATGACCTCGTCGTCGAGCCCCGGCATAAGCCTCATGAGCGAGGGCATGAGTTATCTGGCCGGCGCCGAAGTGCCGTGCCTTATTGTCAACTGCCAGCGCGGCGGCCCGGGCCTGGGTACGATCCAGCCTTCGCAGGGCGACTATTTCCAGGCCTGCAAGAGTGCCGGTCACGGTGACTTCCACCTGATCGTGCTGGCCCCGAGTTCGGTGCAGGAGATGCACGATTTCGTTGCCGACGCTTTCGAATTGGCCTTCAAGTACCGAAATCCGGCAATGATCCTTGCCGACGGTGCCATCGGTCAGATGATGGAGAAGGTGGTCCTGGCCCCGCAGCGCCCGCGCCGCACGAACGAGGAGATTGCCGAAGAGTGCCGTTCGTGGGCCTCGTTCGGCAAACAGCCCGACCGCGAACGCAACGTGGTCACCTCGCTGGAGTTGAAACCCGAAATCATGGAGACAATCAACCTGCGCCTGCAGGAGAAATACCGCCGGCTTCAGGAGAATGAAGTGCGTTACGAAGCCATTTCGTGCGACGATGCCGATTATGTGATCGTCGCCTTCGGATCGTCGGCGCGAATCTGTTCGGCGACGGTCGAGATGGCCCGCGCCGACGGATACAAGGTCGGCCTGCTGCGGCCCATCACACTCTACCCCTTCCCGACCAAGCCGATCGCCGAACTGGCGGCCCGCGGCGTGAAGGGATTCATGAGCGTCGAGTTGAATGCCGGCCAGATGGTCGAGGATGTACGGTTGGCGGTCAACGGCCTGACACCGGTTGAGCACTACGGCCGTCAAGGTGGCATGATGTACTCGCCGGGCGAAGTATATGAAGTTTTGAAGCAGAAATTTATAAATAAATAGAGGGCTATGGCAGAGGTTGAAATCAAACAGGAGAATCTTGTGCACGGCCGTCCGAAGCTGTTGCGGGACAATATCATGCACTATTGCCCGGGTTGCAGCCACGGCACCATACACAATCTGATAGCCGAAGTGATCGACGAGATGGGGATTGCCTCCGAATGCATCGGGGTGTCGCCGGTCGGTTGCGGAGTATTCGCATACAACTACATCGATATAGACTGGTTCGAGTCGGCGCACGGACGTGCCTGCGCCGTTGCTACGGGCATCAAGCGCGTACATCCCGAAAAGATGGTCTTCACCTACCAGGGTGACGGCGACCTGTCGGCCATCGGTACCGGCGAGACGATCCATGCGGCCGCTCGCGGTGAGAGCATCGTCGCAATCTATATCAACAACGCCATTTACGGCATGACGGGCGGACAGATGGCCCCGACTACCCTTCTGGGCATGAAGACCGCCACGACCCCTTACGGCCGTGACCACCGCCTGAACGGCTACCCCTACAAGATTGCGGACATGCTGTGCCATCTGGACGGCGTATGCTACGTGACCCGCCAGAGTGTCCACAAGCCGGCCAATGTCCGCAAGTGCAAGGCTGCGATCCGCAAGGCTTTCGAAAAGGCCATGCAGGGCAAGGGCTTCTCGCTGGTGGAGGTCGTTTCGACCTGCAACAGCGGTTGGAAGATGTCGCCCGTGGCGGCCAATCAATGGTTGGAAGAAAATATGTTGCCGTTCTACCCGCTCGGCGACCTGAAGGATATTTAGACGATTATGAAAGAGACACTTATAATAGCAGGTTTTGGCGGACAGGGCGTCCTTTCGATGGGCAAGATCCTGGCCTATTCGGGCGTGATGCAGGATTACGAGGTGACGTGGATGCCTTCCTACGGTCCCGAGATGCGGGGCGGTACGGCAAATGTTACGGTGATACTGTCCGATCGCCGCATATCGTCGCCCATAGCGCACCAGTTCGATACGGCAATCATCCTCAATCAGCAGTCGATGGACAAGTTCGAGGATCAGGTGCGTCCGGGCGGAACGCTGATCTACGACACCAACGGTATTACGCGCCATCCGGTCCGGACCGATATTTCGGTATATACGATCGACGCGACGGCCGAATGTGTCAAGATGGGCAATCCGAAACTCTTCAATACGCTTGTTTTGGGCGGCTACCTCAAGGTCTGCCCCATCGTGAAGCTGGAAAACGTCTTCGAAGGGCTTAAGCATTCGCTGCCCGAAAGGGCCTGGAAGATGCTGCCGGCCAACGAGGAGGCAATTCGTCACGGCGCCGAGATCATCCGTCAGGTGCGGTAATATCGGGCGAGGCGCATTCACACCGTAACAAGAGTTGCTGAGGGGGGGGAGAGAAAATAAAAAACAGGCCGGCGTTTTCGCTTAGGCACTCTTTCTTCTGCCGGGGATGACAAATCGGGATCCATGTGATTTTCACTGCGTGAAAGTGGTGGATGTTGCATGGATCTCGTTTTATTTTGTTATATTTGTTGCGAACAGCCTGAATTTTACAATTATGAAGAAGAGAACAACATTATTGACCCTGTGTGTGGCGACTTCGGCCATACTCTTGTCAGGGTGCTGCAGTCAGCAGACTGCCGAAACCGCCGAACCGGCTTCGCCCGAACAGAATCCCGTCATCGAAACAATTATGGCACGTCGCAGCGTGCGGGCATACAAGCCGCAGCCCGTCGGCCGCGATACGATGCAGTTGATTCTCGATTGCGGGATCAATGCTCCGAACGGCATGAATGCACAGCCGTGGGAGGTGCGTGTGGTCGACAACCAGGATTTTCTGGAGGGGATCACGGCTCTTCAGATGGAGCAGGCAACGCCCGAACAGCAGAGCCGCATGAAGGGTGACGGCGAGATGCGCAACATGTTCCGCAACGCCCCGACCGTGGTATTCATCGCAAACCGCAGCGATGGTTCGGGACAGATAGATTGCGGATTGATGGGCGAGAACATGATTCTGGCAGCCCAGTCGCTGGGAATCGGATCGTGCTGCCTGGGAGGTCCGGTAGCATTCGTAAAGAGTCCCGCAGCGGCTGAATATCTCTCGGCACTCGGATTTTCGGAGGGCTATACCCTGCTCTATGCCATCGGTTTCGGATATCCCGACGAGGCTCCCGAAGCAAAACCGCGTGATGCCTCGAAGGTGCGTTTCGTAGATTTCGAAGAGTAATAGACGTTGCACGGCGTACATGTGCTGCGCAACCGTTTGCAAACGGGCCGTCTGAAGTCAGACGGCCTGTTTTGTTTCGGGATTGTCGAGACGGCCGGATGAAGTGGTTTCGGTATCTCCGGCCTTGTGACCGGTCTTGTCATCGCCGCCGCGGAAGATCTTGTATCCGACGGCTGCCACGGCAATCGACATCAGCGGGCTTATCAGGTTGAAAATGCAGTACGGGAAATAAACGAATGTCGATACCCCGAGTACGGTCGACTGGGTCATGCCGCAGGAGTTCCACGGGATCAGCACCGAACATACCGTCGCCGAATCCTCGACCGAGCGGCTCAGAAGACGGCTTTCGAGGTGGTGTTTGCGGTAGAGTTCCTTGAAGAGGTTGGACGAGAGGATGATCGAGAGGTATTGGTCACCCGTACACATGTTGCAGAAGATTCCGGAGCAGACGGTCGATGCGACGACACTCACCGTCCGCCGCACGAACTTTAGGAAGAAGGCCGTAATATCGTTCAGCATTCCGCTGCCTGCCATCACGCCGCCGAAGCACATTGCGCAGACGATCAGCCATACGGTATTGAGCATTCCGCTCATGCCGTCCGTTGCTACCAGATCGTTCAGAGTGGCGTTGCCGGTATCTATTGCCGTAGAGCCGTAGAATGTCTGCATTACGCCCTTGAATCCGGCCAGGAATCCTTCGCCGCCCGAGATGCCGGAGAGAATGTCGGGCTGGAAGATACATAGCGCAATGCCGGCCAGCAGGCACGATGAAAAGAGTGTAATGAGAGCCGGCAGTTTGCAGATTATGAGCAGCAGTGTTACGAGCGGCACGACCAGCAGCCACGGGGTTATGTTGAAAGTCGAACGCAGGGCCGACGAGAATTCGGCGATCTGCGACGGGTCGTCTATGGTATGGGTGAACCCGACCGCCCCGAACACGATCAGTGCGATTGTGAACGAAGGTACGGTGGTGATCATCATGTACTTTATATGGACAAAGAGCGGCGTGTCGGTCGACGAAGATGCAAGGACGGTAGTGTCGGAGAGTGGCGATATCTTGTCACCGAAGTAAGCTCCCGAGATGATTGCGCCGGCGATCCAGCCCTCGTGGAACCCCTGGGCCTGCCCGATACCGATTAGGGCAACGCCGATGGTTGCGATCGTTGTCCAGGAGCTGCCTGTCATGACCGAGACGACGGCCGAGATGGCGCAGCACGAAACCAGAAACAGCTTGGGATGCATCACATCGAGGCCGTAGCAGATCAGTGCTGGCACTACCCCGCTTACCATCCACGATCCGGCGATGGCACCGATTAGCAGCAGCATTATGATTGCTGGCCCGACGCTGTAGATGTTCTGCGAGATTGATTTTTCGAGTTGCTGCCAGCTGACACCGTAATAGAGCATTGCGATAGCGACGCACACGGCGCTGGCGGCCAGCAGGGCTACCTGGCTGCCGCCGACGAGCGAATCGCTGCCGAAAGCCTTGATGACGGCGAAGAGCAGCGCTACCAGAACGAGGATCGGGATGAATGAGATGAGTACCGAATGCCTGCGTTGGGAGTTTTCCATTGTTTATCGGGGGTGGGTTACAGTTTGGCGAAGGTGTAATCCGCGGCATCGCGGAATCCGAGCAGCAGGTCGCGGGTTGACATTCGGCGTTTGCCGGCAATCTGGACGTCGTCAAGCACGATCCAGCCGTCGGCACAAGCCGCAGCCAGCCGTTTCCGGCCGTCGGTCGAGAGTTCGCCTGCAGGTTGTCCGTGCCGTGCAGCCTCGAAATGCGCTGCGAAAACCTTTATGGTCGTTGCCTCTTCGCCGCCCTTGTACATCGGAGTCCATGCCGTCGGGTATGGCGAAAGTCCGCGGATGAGATTGATGATCCGTTGTCCGTCCATGTTCCAGTCGATCCGGCAGTCCTCCTTGAAGATCTTCGGCGCAGGTTTGATCTCCGATTCGGGGATATTGTTCTGCACGGTGCGGGCTGCCGTCCCAGCCGCAATGCGTTCAACTGTCTCTATAACAAGCCCCTTGCCCATCTCCATCAACCGGTCATACAGCGTTCCGACATTGTCGTCCGGGGTGATCGGCGTGCGCTGCTGTCCCAGGATGTCGCCCGTGTCGATCTGGTGGTTGAGCATGAAGGTGGTTATGCCAGTTTCGGTTTCGCCGTTTATTATTGCCCAGTTTATAGGTGCAGCCCCGCGGTATTGCGGCAGCAGCGACGCATGCAGGTTGAAGGTTCCCAGCCGCGGCAGGTTCCAGACCGATTCGGGCAGCATGCGGAATGCTATTACCACACCAAGGTCTGGTTTCAATGCTTCGAGTTCGGCGGCGAACTCCGGATCGCGCAACTTGACCGGCTGCAACACCTTCAGCCCCTGCTCCGAAGCGTAACGTTTGACATCGCTTTGGTGCAGTTTCTGACCGCGGCCGGCCGGTTTGTCGGGTGCCGTGACCACCGCCACGACATTGTATCCGCCCTCGACAAGCGCCCGCAACGACGCTACGGCGAATTCGGGCGTTCCCATGAAAAGTATGCGCAGATCCTTGGCGTTCATATTCTTGCGTATATGTTTATCGGATGCTTTGTATCAATGTTTGAACAGTCCCAGTTTGTGTCCCATCCTCATCTCTTTTGTGGCGAGGTACTTCTGGTTGTATTTGTTCGGACGGATCACGATCGGCACCACCTCCTCGATCGAAAGTCCGTAACCTTCGAGGCCGGCCCGCTTCAACGGGTTGTTGGTCATCAAGCGCATCTTCTTGATTCCGAGTTCGCGGATGATGCTCGCCCCGACGCCGTAGTCGCGCTCGTCGACATTGAAACCGAGCTTGAGATTGGCGTCGGCCGTATCGAGACCCTCCTCCTGCAATTTGTAGGCAGATATTTTATTGAACAGACCGATGCCGCGCCCCTCCTGGCTGAGGTAGACGATGGCGCCCTTGCCCTCCTGCTCGATCATCCGCATCGCTTCATGCAGCTGTTCGCCGCAGTCGCACCGGCACGACCCGAAAATGTCCCCCGTGGCACAGGATGAGTGGACACGAACCAGTACGGGTTCGTCATCCTTCCATTCGCCCTTGGTGAGTGCAACGTGTTCGAGGCCGTTGCTCTTCTGGCGGAAGGCCGTCAGCCGGAACGTTCCCCACTCGGTCGGCATGTCGACCGTCTCACCCTTTTCGATAAGGCTCTCGTCGCGCAGGCGGTAGGCGATCAGATCGGCGATGGTTATGATCTTCATGTCGTACTTTTTGGCAATCTCTATCAGCTGCGGCATGCGGGCCATCGTACCGTCCTCGTTCATGATCTCGATCAGTACGCCGCCCGGCTTCAGACCGGCCATACGTGTCAGGTCAATCGCCGCCTCGGTGTGGCCCGGACGGCGCAGAACACCCTTGTTGCGGGCCCGCAGCGGGAAGATATGTCCCGGACGGCCCAGATCGGATGGTTTTGTTTCGGGATCGACCAGCGCACGGATTGTCTTTGCACGGTCGCTTGCCGATACGCCCGTCGTGCAGCCGTTGCCCAGCAGGTCCACGGCTACGGTGAATGGAGTTCCCAACAGCGAAGTGTTGTTCTCCTCCATCATGTTGAGTTCAAGTTCATGGCAGCGGTCCTCGGTCAGCGGGGCACACAGAATGCCGCGCCCGTTGTGCAGCATGAAATTGACCTTTTCGGGAGTGATTTTCTCGGCCGCCATGATGAAATCGCCCTCATTTTCGCGATCCTCGTCATCGACCACGATTATGATCTTTCCGTTTCGGATATCCTCGATCGCTTCGTCGATCGTATTTGTTATTTTCGATTCGTTCATTTCTTTCTGAACTTTTTTAGTATTGGCTTGAGTTTGTCGGTTGAGAACGTGTGCAGTCTCTTCATCTGTATGTAGTACCACTCGACATTGAACAGGTTCGAGTCGTTGTTGGCCTTGTACATCAGGAATATACCTATCGGCAACAGGATGTATGTCGACAGCCACATTCCGGCAACGGCACTCCAGGTTCCCTCCTTGGCCATCTTTTCGCCTGTAATGCTGATGATGTAGTATATGACAAAGAATAGTACCGAAACCACGATTGGCATGCCGAGGCCACCCTTCCGGATGATTGCGCCCAGGGCCGCCCCGATCATGAAGAAGATCATGATCGAAACAGGCAGCGAGATTTTGCGATGCCACTCGACCTGGCTTCTGTATAGTTGGTTGATGGCCTCCTTGCTCGAAGACTCGTCCCACGAAAAGGAAGCACGCGATGCGGCAGCCGAACTGCGGGCCTGGGCCCAGAGTGCCTTTCGCTGGTATATGTCAAGATTTGCGATCGAGTCGTCGAAGAGACGGCCTTCGAACCCGGTCTTGTCGAGGTATGCCGACTCCATTGAGTCGACCTTCGGCAATACCGAAGCGTCGCGGCTGAAAAGCTGGTCCTTGAGCAGCGGCTCGTATGATGATGTGGTAACGGCCGTGACGACATTTTCGAGCGAATCGATCGACTGGTCGAGTTCCTTGATGTTCTTGGTCTGGCTCGACGAGAACATGTCGGCGCTGGAACGTTCGAAATTGAATCCAGAGGTTGGGATGGCGCCGTTCTGCTCGTCGAAGTATGAGCGTCTGAGCGAACTCCGGTCATACCAGTTTCCGCTGCGGGTCTGTTCGTACGATTCGCCGTGATAGAGCGTCACGAGCAGGAACTTCTTGTCGTCCGAGAGCCGTATGTATCCCGAATCGGCCACCGTTGTGGTCATGTTTCCGGTGGCGTCGCGGTTGTCGTATATGAGGATGTCGCGCAGGAGTTTGGTGTCGGGCTCCTGCTTGCCGACACGGATACTCATGTTTTCGACACCGTTGAAGAACATGCCGTCCTGGAATTCGAGAGCCTGTTTCTGCTGGCTGATGTCGTAGAGTATGCTGAACATCTTCTTGTTGGAGTACGGCACCAGGTTGTTGGCCACGAAGAATCCCCCGATCGCCACGAAGAATATGACGATGAAAAGCGGTTTAAGAATTCGTGTGAGCGACATTCCGGCCGATTTCATTGCCAGCAGTTCGTAGTTTTCGCCGAGGTTTCCCATTGTCATGATTGCGGCGAAGAGCGTTGAGAGCGGCAGTCCCATCGGGATCATGTTGGCCATGGCGTACATCATCAGTTCGATGATGACGCTTGTGTCGAGGCCCTTGCCGACCAGGTCGTCGATATACCGCCATACGAAGTTCATCATCAGCACGAACATCACGATCAGAAACGTGAGAATCATCGGGCCGAAGTATGATTTTAGGATGAACTTGTGAATCTTTTTCATCGGTTGACGGCGAACTTGGTTTTGCGATACAAAGGTAGAAGTTTTACGACAATAAACGCGAATGTCAAAACGAATATTATGACTACGCTGGGCGGTATTTCGCAATAGTAGCTTATGACGAGTCCGGTGACGTTTGCCACGGCTCCCACCACGGCCGCCCAGATCGATATCGTACGGTAGGATTTTGAGATGCAGTTGACGATTACGGCGGGCATCGTGAGCAGCGATATGAGCAGGATGATCCCCATGGCGCGTATCGAGAGTACGATCGTGACGGCTATTATTGCGGCCATGACGTATGAGACGGTACGGGTCGGGATGTTCTGGCTGGCGGCGTACTCGCGGTCGAAGGCAACGTACATTATGCTTCGCATGCAGAGCAGGGCCCCGATGATGAGTACTGCGCAGAGGATTGCCAGGGCCGTGACGTCGCCCCGCGAGACGGTGACGATGCTGCCGAAGAGGTATGCTGCAAGGTCACCGGAGGCGTACCCGGGCCGCAGCGACATGAAAAGTATTCCGACAGCCATACCGATCGACCAGACTATTCCGATAGCCGAATCCTGGCGTATGCGGCCCCGTTCGCTGGCCCATTCTATGCCGAGGGCTGCGGCAACGGCGAAGATCATGGCCCCGACGATCGGATTTGTCCCGGCGTAGAGGGCTATTCCCATTCCGCCGAATGATGAGTGGGTGATTCCGCCGCTGAGGAATACCATTCTGCGTGCGACGACATATGTGCCGATCAGACCGCAGGCGATGCCCGACAGTATGGCAACCCACAGGGCGTTGCTCAGGTGCGAGTACTGGAGTATGTCGTGCAGGAATTCCATGCTTCGTCTTGCGAATATAAGGATGCAAATATAGTTTTTTTGGGCGAGTAAAGCAAATGTCGGGCAGGAGTTTTGCGGACTGATGGCGAGTGTCGTGGTGCGGTTGCGGAGGCAATTTTGGGCGGGAGGTTGTTTTTGCAACGCTTTTTTTCGTAAATTCGCGACCGAAACGCTTCAATGTGATAATGATGGAGGGAAGAACCAAACGTGTAAGTTTCCACACCTTAGGGTGCAAGTTGAATTTTTCGGAGACGTCTACCCTGGCGCGGCAGTTCGAGTCGGGCGGTTACGAACGTGTTTCGGATGAGCGCGATGCCGACATCTGTGTCATCAACTCCTGTTCGGTGACCGAGCACGCCGACAAGAAGTGCCGCAATCTGGTGCGCCGCATCCACCGTCGGAATTCGCAGGCGATCATTGCCGTTACGGGGTGTTACGCACAGTTGAAACCGGAGGAGATAGCGGCAATAGACGGTGTGGATATAGTTCTGGGAAACAATTATAAAGGCGAATTATATAAAGTGACGTCTGAGATGCTTGCCAAGGCCGACAAGCCGTTCGTGTCGAGCTGTTCGGCCGAGGAGCTGACATCGTTCTTCGCAGCTTTTTCGAGCGGCGACCGTACGCGTGCATTCCTGAAGGTGCAGGACGGTTGCGACTACAAGTGCGCCTACTGTACGATCCACTATGCCCGCGGTTCGAGCCGCAACATGCCGATCGCCGACCTTGTCGCCGAGGCGAACCGGATAGCGCAGTTGGGCCAGAAGGAGATCGTCATCACGGGTGTCAATACGGGAGATTTCGGCCGCACGACGGGCGAGAGTTTCATCGACCTGCTGCGGGCGCTCGACGGCGTGGAGGGCATCGAACGCTACCGTATCTCCTCGATCGAGCCAAACCTGCTCACCGACGAGATCATCGGATTCTGCGCCGCATCGCACAAGTTCCAGCCCCACTTCCATATCCCGCTGCAGAGCGGTTGCGACAAGATTCTCGCTTCGATGCGGCGCCGCTACACTACGGAGCGTTATGCCGCACGTATCGAGGCTGTTCGGCGTGCGATGCCCGAGGCCTTTATCGGAGTGGATGTGATTGTCGGGTTCCCGGGCGAGACGGATTCCGACTTCGAAGCGACTTATGACTTTATTTCCGGCATCAACCCCTCATATCTGCATATCTTCCCATTCTCGGAGCGTCCGGGCACCCCAGCCGTGGACTTCACCGGCAAGGTACCGCCGCAGGTGGCGACCTTGCGGGTCAAGCGTCTCGAGGAGCTGTGCGGCCGTTTGCACCGCGAGTTCTGCGAACGTTTCGTCGGCCGGCGTCTCGAAGTGCTGTTCGAGGGGGCGTGCCGCGGCGGAATGATGTCGGGATTTACGGGTAACTACATCAAGGTCAAGGCCCCGCTCAACCGTTCGCTGATCAACCGCATCGTCCCCGTCACGCTCGACCGGATCGGCGACGACTGCGAAGCCATTGCCCATATGTAACCACGGATCTGCGGGAGCATGTCGCTGAATCGGCGGCCGTATGGAACAGCCGGCCGCTGTATGGCAAAAAATGGCCGATCCGATGGAGATTATCTCCCAAATAATAGTTATATTTGCAAATTACATGATCACACATATCCAAAAAAGCTGCTGGTGTTATGACAGGATTGCGTAAAAGGGTCTATCGCGGTTTCGGCTGCATAGTTTTGCTTCTGGTTTTTTCGGGGATGGTGTCGATGCTCGAACTGGGACGTCTGAGCCGCGATGCCGGTGAGATCTTCGGGGCGAGTTCGCGGAATGCCGAATTGGCTCAGGAGATGTTCGATGCGGCCCAGAACCAGCATACGGCACTGATGCATGTTGCGGTGCTCGGCCAGAAGGCCTATGCCGACAGCAGCCGTGTCAGCGCCGAACGACTGTCGACGGCCCTGGCGCAGGCACGCGAGGAGATCTACGATTCCACGTCGCTCGATTCGCTGTCGCGGGCCGTCGGACGCCTGCGGGCAACGGTGGATTCATATCTGGATATTGTTTCGGTCGAACGCAACGACTCGTCGGTTCGGGCCAACGTGCGCTGGTACACCGAAGAGTACGAGGGTGAATATCTCCAGTTGCATCAGGCCATAAAGAACTATTTCACGTCGATGCAGGGCACGCTTGCGCCGCGGACCGAACTGCTCAAGAAAAATGCCTATCGGGCCGTGATGCCGGTATTGGTTTCGGTCGTGGTGACGATACTGATCGTGCTGATGTTCTTCTACTTCGTGAACGGATACGGCGTCAAGCCGCTCGTCGAGATGAACAAACGGCTGGATGACTATCTGAACTACAAGCTTCCATTTACGGTCAAGGGCGATTTCGTCGACGAGATCGCCGCGATCAAGGAAAAAATAGATGTACTGATCACGCGCTCGAAAAAACGTATCGACGAATAAGTCGCTCGGAAGCATGAGACGGAAGGACAAACAGTGTTTTTTGCATTCGGTTAAGCCATGAGACTCGGTCTTATATTCAGATATGTCGGCATCATCATGCTCTTTCTGGCATTGATGATGTTCGCTTCGGCATTGGTCTCGCTGCTCAGCGGAATGGATACCTCTTTCTATCCGCTGCTAATCTCCGCGATACTGACCCTGATTCTGGGCGTCTTCCCGATGATCTTCGTCGACAAGGCGGCTAATGTCGCTGTCAGTAACAAGGAGAGTTTCTGTATAGTCGTCGGGGCGTGGATGCTCTCGTGTGTGGTCGGAATGTTCCCCTACCTGATCTGGGGCGGCGAGTTCTCGCTGGTCAACGCATGGTTCGAAACCGTGTCGGGTTTCACAACTACCGGCGCGTCGATCCTGAACGATATCGAAGCCCTGCCGCGAGGTCTGCTCTTCTGGCGCTCGTCGACAACCTGGATGGGCGGTAGCGGCGTGGTGATGTTCGCACTGCTGATCCTGCCGTCGCTCGGACGAAACAAGGCTTCGCTCTCCAATATCGAGATGTCGGCAATGGCCAAGGACAACTACCACTACCGTTCGCAGCAGATGATCCGTATTCTGCTGTCGGTATATATCGGTTTGACGGTTCTGAGCCTGCTGGCGCTCAAGATGGCCGGCATGACATGGTTCGATGCCTGCACACACTCGATGTCGGCCGTCTCGACCGCCGGATTCAGCACCAAGAATGCAAGTATCGGATTCTTCAACAGCCCCGCAATAGAACTAATATTGATAGTCACCATGTTCCTGGCAGGTTTGCACTTCGGACTGATCTACTCGACGCTGATCGGCCGCGGGAACAACCTTTTCCGGTCGGAGGTGGTAAAGCGCTATTTCTGGACATTGATCGGATGTTCGATACTGATTGCCGTAAGCCTGTGGCACGCCGACATCTACTCGTCGATCTGGACGGCGTTCCGGCACGCCATTTTCCAGGTGGTCTCGATCTCGACCACTGCCGGATTCGCCACGACCGACACGAACACCTGGACTCCCTTTGCGATCATCATAATTATATTCTTGACGCTTGTGGGCGCATGTGCTGGGTCGACGGCCGGCGGTCTGAAATTCGACCGTCTGGTGCTGGCGTTGAAGGCCGTCCGCGCCCGGATCATTCAGCAGCAGCACCCCAATGCGATCGTACGAATCAAGATGGACGGCGTATTGCAGCGCAGCGATACGATCTACATGGTGATGACCTTCCTGGTACTGTACCTGCTGTTCATCCTGGTGGGGATCATTGTAAGTACGCTGTTCGGGCTCGACCTGCTGACGGCCACTACGTCGGTCATAACCTGCATATCGAATGTGGGGCCCGGATTCGGCGATGTGGGTTCGATGAACAATTTTTCGTCGCTTCCGGCCGTTGTCAAGTTACTGGACGCCGGCCTGATGTTGTTGGGACGTCTCGAAATATTCGGTTTGATACAACTCTTCTTAATTAAATGGTGGGTATGACGGCACTGAAACGTTTGTTGATATTGGGCCTGAGTCTGTTTGTCGCAGGCAATCTGTATGCTGTGGTCAGGTTGTCGGAACCGCCCAAGGCCCGTATCGAAGGTCTTGAGTCGAATGACGAATACATGTCGCTGCTCTACGATGCCAGGCATCTCGAGGAACAGGAGGATTCGATAAAGCAGGTGATAGCACAAAACCGCAAGGCATTTGCTGCCGAACCCGAAAACAGACAGCAGTATGGCGATGTGATCCTCAATCTGGAAGAGGAGCTCTTCGACCTGCGCAACAGAATGGGCGAAGTCAACGACCGGATAAATACCATCGAACAGGAGTGGCTCATTGCAAACATGGATGCAATGTATGCATCTCGGGACAGTGTTTCGGCTGCCGACAACGTCGATACGGTTGCCGTAGCGGCAGATTCGCTGGCGCAGGATTCGTTGGCCGTCATCGAGCCGACGTCGAGCCGGCTGGTCAGTGCGGATGCTTTCCGGCAGGTGTTGTCGGATGCCGATTACGATGCGTTGCAGCGTGCCCAGGATAACGAACTGAAGGTGGTCGAGTATATCAACATGCTGAGCGAAAACAATATGGCCATGCAGACGCTCGACCGGCAGTATGCGGCTACGCAGGATGCCGAGGAGGGAGAGCGGCTCTATGCCAACTACAAGGTGATCGACGGGTTGTGCCGTTCGCTGAACGACTCGATAGCGCAGGTCTGGAGTACGATATTCGATGCCAAGAGTTATGCCTACAGCCTGCTGCTCGAGACTCGCGGAGATGAGGAGCAGCTCGACCGGAACGAGGAGGAGTATTCGGCCGCCATGCAGCAGTATGCCGAAGATCGAGGCAAATATGCTTCGGATGCCCTATGCCTGTATTTCAATACCAAGCGCACGCTGGTCGACAATGAGATCATTCTGGCACGGCTGTTGGGTTACGGTTCGGCACAGGATTCGTTGCAGGTGGTTGCACAGCAGCTGGCCGGAATCGATTACCGCTTGCCGAAGGTCGAGATTCAGGAGCGTTATTTCCTCGATTACGCCCCCATCGAGGTCTCGTCGTCGTATTACAACTCGTCGAACCCGATACCGGAGTGTACGGTTTATGCCCGCGGCACGATCTACCGGATCCTTGTCGGGACATTCTCGGTCAAGCAGAACGTTTCGATCTTCCGTGGCGTGCATCCGCTGTGCTACCAGAAGACCGATGAGGGCAAATACCGCTATTTTGCCGGCGGATTCGCTACGGAGGCCGAAGCCGATGCGGCTCAGGTCGAACTGAAGAACATGGGCTTCCGCCGTCCCGAAGTGGTCGTATGGCGCGACAGCGTGTATGTGAACCTTGCGGAGGAGCGGGCAGCCATGGAGGATGCTGAGCTCTCATACCGTGTCGAGATCTCGGGAGCCGATTCGTTGCAGACCTTCGTTCGCGATTCGATCGCTGTGGCAGCGCCGGGCAAGGATATCACGCGGATCGATGGTCAGTTCATAATAGCGACATTCCCGACCCGCGAGGAGGCCGAAAGGGTTGTATCGTCGATCTCGGGAGCCGATTCGACCTTGACGACCAGGATCGTAGAGATCGTTTCGGAGCCGGAACCGGAACCGGAGGCTGTCGAATGATTTTTTTGAGCGCATTTGAGCCTTGCGGTGCGGTTGTTTGCCGAATTTTACGTATCTTTAACCAACGTATGGAATACAATTGACCGAAATAATAATTTTACAACAAAATGTTCTGGATAATTCTACTCGTCGTTTTGGGTGTACTGTTCCTGCTGGCGGAGCTGCTGATCCTTCAGGGGCTGTCGATAGGCGCCATTCTGGCATTGGTATGCTATGGCATAGCCTCCTATATGGCCTTTACCGGATTCGGGACTGTGGCGGGATGGAGCGTCATTGCGGCCATTGTGGTCATATCGCTGGTGGCAACCATCATCGCGTGCCGTTCGAAAACGTGGCGGCGCCTGACTCTCAAACAGGAGATAACCTCGTCGAGCATGGATATGCCGCAGGATCACAGCGTGCAGATCGGCGCCCGCGGCGTGGCCGTAACGCGTCTGGCCCCGATGGGAAAGGTCGAGATCGACGGCCGCATTTTCGAGGCCAAAGCAATATCGGAATATGTCGACCAGAAATCCAAAGTCGAAGTTATCGGCTTCGAGAATTTCAATGTGATCGTAAAACGAATCAATGAATAATTTTTACACACTTTAAAACTTCAGAATAATATGGACTTTAACGGAGTCGGAATGATCGTATTGATCGGTTTTATCGTACTTGTAGCCCTGTGGCTCATCTTCTATTTCATTCCCGTCGGGTTGTGGTTTTCGGCGCTGGTATCGGGCGTGCGGATCAGCCTGCTTCAGCTTGTGCTGATGCGTTGGCGCAAGGTGCCGCCTTCGGTCATCGTCTCGGCAATGATCGAGAGCACGAAAGCCGGCTTGAAACTCAGTTCCAACGAACTTGAAGCCCACTATCTGGCCGGCGGTCACGTTACAAATGTGGTACATGCCTTGGTCTCGGCACAGAAGGCCAACATAAACCTCGATTTCAAGATGGCTACGGCAATCGACCTGGCCGGCCGTGATGTATTCGAAGCCGTGCAGATGTCGGTGAATCCCAAGGTCATCAATACCCCACCGGTTGCGGCCGTGGCCAAGGATGGTATCCAGCTGATTGCAAAGGCCCGCGTGACGGTGCGTGCAAATATCAAACAGCTGGTCGGCGGTGCCGGTGAGGAGACTGTCCTGGCGCGTGTCGGCGAGGGTATCGTATCGAGCATCGGTTCGGCCGAAACCCACAAGATCGTTCTGGAGAATCCCGATTCGATTTCGCGGGTGGTACTGGAGAAGGGCCTCGATGCCGGAACGGCTTTCGAAATCCTGTCGATCGACATCGCCGACATCGATGTGGGCAAGAATATCGGCGCCGAACTGCAGATGGATCAGGCAAATGCCGACAAGAATATAGCCCAGGCGAAGGCCGAGGAGCGCCGGGCCATGGCCGTAGCGCTCGAACAGGAGAACAAGGCCAAGGCCCAGGATGCCCGTGCGAAGGTCATAATGGCCGAAGCGGAGATTCCGCTGGCCATTGCCGAGGCCTTCCGTTCGGGGAATCTTGGCATCATGGACTATTACCGTATCAAGAATATACAGGCCGATACGACAATGCGCGAAACCATATCCAAACCGGAGAAGAAGTAACCGAAAAAAATTGTTAGACCGACCATCGGGAGCCGTCAGCCGACCTCAGGCAACGGCTCCCGAACTTTTTTTGCACCGGAGTGAGGGAAATATTTTGCAGTCTGGGACTGATCGAAGTGCGGCACATTACGCAAGTCTTAACGGGCAGGAGTCACGACAGATGCAGACAGAGAGTGTGGTCCGTCATCAGGAGTATACGCCCCTGTCGAGCCCGAATGTGAAGCCGTCGCGACGGACTTTCGGTCGGCCGCCGGCCAACAATACGAGGAGCGATGCAATGGCCGAAACAGACCATACGGCCAACAACATGGCCAATGAGATCGATCCCTTTCCGGTCTTGATGTTCATGAGACGGAAACGTTTTGTGATTCCGTCGATTGCTGCAATAGTAGTGCCAACACGGGCACCTCGACGAGCATTACTCGCGGCTACCCTGCCCCGCAAGCTTCTCCTCGCTGTATATACGGTCGAAAATGTTGCGCAGCAACGCTTTGTCGGCAATTATCCGTCGCAGCGCAACCAGGCGTGTATGGTTCTTCGATTCGGGAATCCAGAGTTTCAGATAACCGCCTTCGGCATATTTTTCGAGCAGGTGGTCCTCGAAACGGCGGTACTGATCCTCTTCGTCCAGCTCCGGATAATTGGCCAGCCCGTACTGAACAGTCCTGCGGAGGGTTGTTTCGGGATCGATGATACGGTCGGCTTCGGCCACAATGCGCCCGTAGACGGAGCGCGGCGGATGGCCGGATGAAGCGCGATGGTCCTCGACGGCGCATGCCATGACCTCGATCTGCCCGGGCGAGAACCATTCGTGCAAACGGGTGTCCTGACGGACTATGCGCCCCGAAACAAGATGGTGCGTCGCACGGCCCTCGACAAGCCCCGTATCGTGGTACGCCGCGATTGCCAGCACCATCTGCCGGTCGACGTCGTAATGTTCGGCCAGCGCCAGGCTTTCGGCAATGACCGTTTGTACGTGATCGATTCCATGCGCACGGTCGAATGCCGCATAACGCGGAACGATTTCACCGTATATGTATGTTTCGAGTTCCATCCCGTTATCCCGTTATAAAGAATTGTCGCATAACGACTCCTGACAAGTCTGTCATGCGACAATAGATTGTTTTCTATGACGGTTTTTCAGCCGCCGGACCGGTTTATTCTTTGACGCAGCGGATCTGGTAGCCGCCGGCACGATAACCGGCCAATGCCGGATCGATCGTGTCGATGTTGAAATATAAGCTGTTCGAGCGGTTTTCGGAAGCGGGGGTGCAGCTCCAATAATATCCTGTCCAGAGCGAACCGTCGGCATTCACGTTCGTGAGCGACCCTTTTGAGAAGCTTCTGCGGCCGGCTGCCGGATAGAATGTTGTGCCGTCAGCCATTGCGAAGGTCCAACCGCTTTCGAATTCGCCGGACTTGCTATCGGCAATTCCGCTCCACAGGTCATCGGTCGGAACACGCCATCCCGGCGGACACGGATCGTATTTGGTCTTGTTTTCGCTCCACAGCGAGTTGTCATGAGCCGAATAGAGCCAGTCGAAATCGCTCTCTTCGGTTCCGGTTATGATTTTCATTGGATTTGCTATGGAGTATTCGATAGTTCCGTTTTCGGAGGATGTCTCGGCGGTTGTGAAAGCGATGTTCGCATTGCTGTTGCCGGTGTACGACGAAGCATTTGAAGTCGAAGTTGCCGATGCTCCCATGATCAGCGGATCCTTTCGTCCCCACTGGTAGAAGAGTCCGAATGCACGGTACAGGTCGTCGCTGCCGTCGCTCATGGCGCCCAGATTGCGGGTCATTGCCACTTGTCCGTCGGCATACTCTATATTTTCGGTTTCGGGGTCGTATGGCGTACACCATATATGCCAGCTCCAGAGTATGTTTCCGTCGGCATCTCGGGCGGCTATTACACCGTTGCCTTCGGCGATTTGGGTTTCGTCGTCAGCGTCGGCCGTGGTGAAGAATGCAATATCTTCGCCTTCGAGGATGATCGATCCGATCAGGCTTTTCCAGCTTTGCCATACGATTGCTGCCGAGACAGGTACTATAGCCTCATTCGAATTGCCCTTTACGGTCGCCTTGAAACGGTAGCGGGTATTTGGTTTTGAGGCTATGTAGCAGTTGGCCGTTCCGTTGGCATCGAGTTGTATGGCCGGGGAGATCGTAACGGTCAACGTTGCGCTGACGGTGCGTTCGCCGTCGGTGGTCTGGATTTTCAGAGATCCGCTCTCTGCACCGTTTCCGGAAGTGGGTGCCGTGATCGAGAGTGCCGGAGCCGAAGTGAACGATGCACTCCATCCTTCGGGGATCTCGGTGATCGATTCTGTTCCGGAACCTTTGATAGTCAGAGGTATTTCGATTGTCTGGCCGTAGTCGAAGTATATGTCCGAGGGGGTTGAACTCGAGAAGGCTATGCTCAGTGAGTTGTCATCCTTCTTGCAGGCCGAGAACAATGCGATGGCCGCCAGTGCGACGCACAATGTCGATAAGCGTTTAGATATTGTCATTTTGCACATTAATTTCAAAAACACCGCAAAGTTATCAAAATTACCTTTGATTTCCCAATCCGGCGGTGCGAAAAGGACGGATTTTGGGAATAATTATTGCGTTCATACGGATTAACGTAATTTCAAGGCTTTTTATTATGAAAGAGAACAATAGCAAGAGTGATTCGAAGCAGCAAAATGTCTGCCGGATTCGAATAGCGGTTCGTGGGCCCTATATGGTTTTCGGGATGCCGCCGTTGGCACAACAGTTCATCATGCCCGACAGCGATGGCGAAAGCTGGTATTTCCAGCAGGGGCGCAGTTTCGATATGGTTAGGGAACCAGTGGCATTGTGCCGGTGCGGGGCCTCGGCCAACAAGCCCTACTGCGACGGTTCGCATCTGAAGGTTGAATGGGATTCGGAACTGCGCGCCTCCCTGAACCGTAATCCCGCCGAGACACGGATTACCGAAGGTGCCGAGGTGACATTGTCCGACGACCGCGAGTATTGCGTATTTTCGCGGTTCTGCTATGCCAGGGGCGGAGTCCGCAACCTGGTGAGGGACTCTGCGAACCAGACCTCGCGGAAACTGGCCGTGCGGGAAGCTGCGATGTGCCCCGGAGGCCGGCTGTCGATCCGGGAGAACCTCTCGGGACTGGATTTCGAATTCGCCTATGCTCCAAGTCTGGGGCTGATCGAGGATCCGGTTTCGGGGGTCAGCGGCGGATTGTGGGTTCGCGGCGGCATCCCCGTGGAGCGCCCCGACGGAGCCACCTATGAGATCCGCAACCGTACCGTGCTGTGCCGTTGCGGTGAGTCGTCGAACAAGCCCTTCTGCGACGGTTCGCATGTTGCGGCACGGTTCCGCGACTCAATCGAAGGTGAGGCGTCGGGACAGACAGTCCCCGAAACGGTCTACTGACGCCGGCCGGAGGTCGGACCGACGCTGCTCATGTACGACAGCCGCCGGCCGTACGTTACGTGTTGCGTGGGAAGTGTTCTTGGGCAGGCTGTTGCATGATCGGAAAAAAACGGTATATTTGTATCGGAGAATATGACGGATTATGATGAGAACACTTGAACGGGAGCGCGTCAACCGACTTCACATCGTGATTTTGGCGGTTGTATGTTTCGTGGCATTTTTTGTCAACAACAGGGTATTCTATACCGACATCATGGAGAGCCGCAACATCATTACGGCCCGCGAAATGGTTTATGACGGCCACTGGATGGTTCCGACGATGAACGGTGAACTGCGTCTCGAAAAACCGCCCCTGCCGACCTGGGCCGCTGCCGGTGTCGAGATGCTTCTGCCCGATTCGATCGTGGCGCAGCGTGCCGTTGCCGGCATAATGGCCGTGGTGCTGGTCGTGTTCTTCTATCTGCTGTCGTTGCGGATGACGCGCGATTCGGATTATGCCCTGATAGCCTCGCTGGTGCTGTGCACCTCCTACAACATAATCCTGATGGGCCGTACGGCTTCGTGGGACATCTGGTGCCATGCCATGATGATGGGGGCCATATACTACATATATTGCGCATTCGAAAACCCGGGCCGGCAGATCGGCCGCTTCATGGCGGCCGGCGTCATGCTCGGGCTTTCGTTCATGAGCAAGGGCCCCGTATCGTTCTATGCGCTTCTGCTGCCGTTCCTGGTTGCCTATTTCCTGGTTTTCCACCGCTTCTCGCGCAACAAGTGGGCCGGAATTGTGGTGATGATCCTGACCTTTGCCGTGGTCGGGTTCTGGTGGTACGGCGTGATATACGAGTTCCACCGCGAGGAGGCAATGTATGTGCTCGAAAAGGAGTCGGCTGCGTGGTCGAACCACCATGTGCGCCCGTGGCACTACTACTCCACCTTCTTTGGCGAAACGGGTGTCTGGGCGCTAATGCTGCTCACTTCGCTGGTATTCCCGTACTGGCTGCGGCGGCTTACGATGCGCCGCGAATATCTGTTTGCACTGTCGTGGACGCTTCTCATTGTCTTTTTCCTATCGCTGATGCCCGAAAAGAAAAACCGATATCTGCTGCCGATGCTCATACCTGCGGCCATGACCGTGGCACACCTGCTGCGCTGGTGGATCGAGCGTTTCGCCCGTCACGAGGATGACCGCTCGGACCGCTGGTTTTTCGGAATCAATGTCTGGCTGCTGGCACTGGTGGTATTGGCACTGCCGGTTCTGGCCTATCTGTTCCTGTATGCGAAAGGCAGCATCTCGCTTGTGAATCTGGCAACGGTTTCGGCCGCCATGCTTGCCGTGGGAGTATGGCTCGTGGTTGCCGCCGTACGCCGCAAACCCGCTGCAATGTTGTGGGCGGTGGTGGTTCTGTTTGCCGTGGCCGAAATTCTGGCAATGCCCTATATCGGCAAACTCGCAAACAACAGCGGATATCACAGCATACACGCCACTCGCAACATTCCTGAGCTGGAGGGGCTTGAGTTCTTCCATCCCGACAGCGAGGAGTTGCGTATAGATGTGGTGTATGAGGCGGGCCGCAAGATTCTGCCTGTCGATCTGACCGATTCGACTGCCGTTGTCGAGGCATTGCCGTTCGTACTGGTATCTCAGCACCGGGCCGAAGAGCTGCTTCCGGCTACCCTGCTGCCGCACCTCGACCTCCGCTTCATCGACCGTTACGACGACAACCGCCAGCAGCCCAGCGACAAGCACTACACTCCGGTCTTCATCAACAACGTGACGCTCATTCAGGCAGCTCCGGAGCCGGTTTCGTCGGTTGTTGCCGATTCGGTTGGCATGGGGTTGGTGGCCTCGGCGTCGGGATTGACGGCGTGTGTGACCGAATGACGCACGGTGTGTAAAATTGTCACTGAATTTTTGTCCTCTTTTTCGGACAGTTTGACTCCGGTTTGGACAAACTGACCCGTTTTTGTGCCAAAGTCCGCATGGCACACAGTTTGCCCTAAGTATAAGTGCAACCGCGAGAGAGCGGGTGCAAAACAGAAGTTGAACAAACAAAAAAAATTATAGGAGGACAAAATTATGACACCTGCAAGAAGAAATCAGAATTGGTTACCGAGTATTTTCAATGATGTATTCGGAAACGAGTGGATCGAAAAGAGCAGCGTTATGGTACCTGCAGTTAACATTCTTGAGAACGAGGATGAGTACAAGGTCGAGATGGCTGTTGCCGGTCTGACCAAGGAAGACTTCAAGATCCATGTCAACGAGAACGACGAGTTGGTAGTATCTTCGGAGAAACATTCGGAACACAACGAAGATAACAAGAAGAAAGGCACCTATCTGCGTCGTGAATTCTCGTACAGTCAGTTCCGTCAGAGCATGTTGCTTCCCGACGATGTGGACAAGGAACACATCTCGGCCAAAGTTGAGCACGGTGTGCTGACGATCGACCTGCCCAAGAAGAAACCCGCTGCAAGTGCTGCCGCAACCCGTCAGATCGACGTTAAATAATCTGATCGTGAGGATGAATGCCGTTCGTTCGATGTGATCGGCTGAAACAGCAACGAGCCCCGACTTTTAGGAGTCGGGGCTCGTTTTTTTGTGCCCTACGCGAAGTGTGCAGGTTCGGCAATGTGTGGGGGCATCACTCCTGACTGTTCTGAATCGTCTCCTTGATCTGATTCAGTTCGACGAGCCGGTTGACGATGGCATAGATTGTCAGCCCGGCCGGCGAATGTATCTGCAGTTTGGCTGCTATGTTGCGCCGGTGCGTGATGACCGTATGCGTCGAGATAAAGAGCTTTTCGGCAATCTGCTTGTTGGTCATCCCCTTCACCACACATACGATGATCTCCTTCTCGCGCGTACTCAACTGTTCGCGATCGCTCTCCTGCCCTTCGGGAAGCGCCAGGCGCTGCAGCTTTTCACGAATGGTTTCAGCGGTATCGTATATCGATATCGTCTCGTCGTAGGCATTGGTCAGGCTCTCGTCCGGAAGGTTGTTGAGCAGGGCTATGCAACGCAATGACCTGCATCCCGAACCGTTACGGACCTGTTGCAGCGAGAAGAGTCCCAACAGTGCCGGATTGATGATGAGCATGTCTGGGGACTGCCGTTTCAGAATATCGACCAGCGAGCCTATGTCGGCAATCTCGACGATCTGCACGTTGAGTGCCGAAAGCCGTTTCAGAACGGACAGCAACCCGCTGCGGATTATCAGCGACGGTTCGGCAACGGCTATTTTGAGCGTCGTGCTCATGGCTTTTGCAAAATTTTGTCCTCGACGCTTTTCACAAGCGGCACGAACAGGTTGTTCTCGACAAAGTTGTGCGATGCCAGATCGGCCTCGGTCGTGAAGATATCGAACAGAACGTCATTCAAGGCATTGTACTCCTTTGCCGGGTAGTATTTTATGAGGATGTTCTTGAGTTCGGTCATTTTCGCCTCGACCGAGTTGTGCTGACGTTCGAACCTGTCGATGTCATATCCGGCCGGTTTCTCCCCGGCCAGCAGCCGGTGCACATACGGGAAGAGGGTCTGTTCTTCGTAAAGCATATGCTTGCGGACCTCGCCGACATATTCGTCGAAGAAGCGCATGATGGCCATCGAGACATCGCCGAGACGGTAATCGAGTGCCTCCATCAGTTTGCGGCGGATGGCCGAGAGGCGGAACCCGAGAAAATAGTCGTGCGAATTGTGCAGGTACCCGACGAACGATTCGATCGAAATGTTCGGGTATTGGTCGGCCGGCAGCGGCTCCTCGTCCAGCATCATGTTTACGATGGCCAGGAACGTAGCCGTATGTACGCCGTTGAGCGTGCAGACCTGGTCGATGCTCTTGTCACCGAATCCAAGCGCGATTCCGAACCGGCTCATAATCAGCAGTACCTGATAGTTTTCGCATACCAGGTCGCTCATCTTGTCGCTTGGTTTGTACTTGCCAAGTTTATACATCATCATAGCTTGATTGTCAGTTGCAAAGTTAGACAGTCCGTGAGAAATGAAGAATACCTACTTTTAGGTATTTAGCGGTGATTGGCTGTGCGGTGTTCGGCTACCCAGCGGGTGAGCTCCACGAAATCCCCCACCGACAGCCGTTCGGCGCGTTCGGAGAAGAAGCGGTGTTCGGCGCCTCCGAATGCGCCGAATGCAGATCGCAGGGCATTGCGCAACATCTTGCGCCGTTGTCCGAAGGCGGCCTTGACCACCTGTACGAATAGACGTTCGTCGCACTGCAACTCCCTGACACTGTTCCGGCGCAGGCGTATCACGGCGCTTTTGACCTTCGGGGGCGGGTTGAAAACACTTTCGTTGACCGTGAAGAGATACTCGATGTCGTACCAAGCCTGCAGCAGCACACTCAGGATGCCGTACTCTTTCGACCCGGGCTTCTCGGCTATGCGCACGGCGACCTCGCGCTGCACCATCCCCACGCATTCGGGGATCATGTCGCGGTTTTCGAGCAGTTTGAAAAATATCTGCGACGAGATGTTGTACGGGAAGTTGCCGATCAGCCGCAGGCCGTCGGGGAATACCTCCTTGAGATCCATCTTGAGGAAATCGCCTTCGATCAGGCGCGGTGCAAAATCGGGATAGTGGTTGTGCAGGTATGCGATGCTTTCGCGGTCGATCTCCACGCCCCACGTCGTGATGTCGCGGCGCCCGAGCAGGAACTGCGTCAGCACCCCCATGCCGCATCCAACTTCGAGTACCGGTACGGGATTGTCCACGTCGCCGCCCGACAACGACATGCAGATCTTGCGTGCGATGTTCAGATCGGTCAGAAAATGCTGACCAAGGGCTTTTTTTGCTCTAACTTCCGTCATACGGCTGCAAAGATATGAAAAAAGAGACGACGATGCAACACGGCCTTGCGGGGCTCTCCGACCGCCGGTTACCGTCTCCACCTGTTCCACCATCCCAACTGCAGACTATTGTTGTCTTTCGCTCTATTGCCGGTGGCTGCAGATTATTGCTGCCTTTCACTCTACTGACCGGCCGCCGATCAGGCGCGGAACTCATCACATACGCCGGACAGCCAATTTCTGGCGGCGGTCATCACTCATCGCCTCCGTAGGCTTGCGCTATTCGCCCAGCTGCTCCTCGAGGTAATGGCGCACCTGCTCCACGTCGGAGATCTTTTCGACGATCCTACCCTCGCGGTCGATCAGGAAGATTCCTCCGCCGGCCAACGAAAGCCCGTAAAGGTCCCATATGCCTTCCGCACCGTCGAGGTCATAGAGCTGTATCCAGGGATAGCCATCCTTTTCGATTGCAAGACGCATATCGTCGAGATCGTCGTACTCGCGGGCCACACCAACCACCGTGAAACCGCGTTCGCGGTACTGTTCATAGATCGGAATCAGTTCGATGGAGTGCCGCCGGCACGGTCCGCACCACGAAGCCCAGCAGTCCAGCACGGCGATCTTACCCTCGATCAGTTTCCCGAGCCGATAGCGCTCTCCGTCGAGCGACGGTGCCGTGAAGTCGGGGAACGGTGCCCCGGGAGCCAACCGCTCTACTGCGGCCAACAGCCCATCGGTACGTTGTACCAGCCAGCTGTCAGGGAAACGGTCGCGGTAACTGTTGTAGAGGTTCAGCCATGCCGTGTCTATGGTATAGCTGGCATCGCTCCTGGCCATACGCACCTCGCGCTCCAAGGCCTTCGAAACTTCGAAAAGTCCTGCAAGCGTCGGATGGCTGCGAATCCGGTCATTCAACCAGCCTTCATAATCGGCCGCCTCGAAGAGGCTGTCGTACAGGGCCGATACCCGTTCGGACTCCGCCCGCAGCCAGCGATAGTCATCTGAGCCCTCTTCGGGGAAACCGCCCTCGCCATATTTCTCTTTGAGCCAGCTATTGATCCCGTACCTAATGCTGTCAATCGGTTCATAGATATTCGCCCAGTGGTTAAGGTAAAGATACATCTCTTCATTGTCGGCACTTCCCGAGACATCGACCCGCGTGGATTCGAATTGCCGGCGGAAGGTGAAACGCAGCGGTTTGCCGTCCGAAAAGAAAGTATAGGCCTGGAATGCACCCTTGCGCATATCCTCCTCGACAATCAGTTCATAGAGGCGCGTGATCGAATCCCGGAACGACAGTTCGAAAGCTCCGTCGACAATATACGCACTTGCTGCTGGTTGGTCGAAGCGGAAGTCGGCGCCATACGGGAGGACGATCATCCGCGCACTGTCGGGATAGAAGTCCAGCCCCCGCCCCGAGACCTTCACGGTTCGCATGTCGGAGTGGCCGCACGAAACGGCCGCAAAAGCAGCGGCGACTGCCAAAAACATGGCGGTTCGAGATGATTTCAGAGCTTTCCGGGCACCTGAGATCGTTTGTCGGAGGGGAGCAATCGTTTTCATATCATGATATTAATAAATACTTCATATAGCAAATATATGCATATTTCATCCTTGCAAAAACAAAGGCCAAAACATTGACTGCAGGATCGGTTTTTCGAAGAGAGCTAACAACATACACCTGCCCCACCCCGCTGTACATGCGTGGTGTACGACAGATAAGAGACATTGCAGGATTTAGGACGTGATCAGTTGCCCTGTTCGCAGATGAACTTGATGCGTACCAGCCGGACCTCCTCCTCCGTGAAATCGGGGCCCAATTCGTTCAACGCCTCGTCGATCGAGTCGCTTTCGGCATCCTCCTTGAAATATTCATATATCTCGTCGGCCTTGTCCTCATCCATGAATTCGCTGATGTAGTAGCTGATATTGAGCTTGGTTCCCGAATTTACGATACCTTCGATTTCGGTCAGCAGTTCATCGAATTCAAGATCCTTGGCTCGTGCGATATCCTCGAAATCCATCTTGCGGTCGATCGACTGTATGATGAAAATCTTGTTTCCGCTCTTGCTGCCGACACTCTTGACCACCATGTCCTGCGGACGGATTATCTCCTTCTCGTCGACATAGCGCTTGATCAGGTCGATGAACTCCTGTCCGAACTTGCGGGCCTTGCCTACCCCGACGCCGGTGATATTCTGCATCTCCTCGAGCGTGACGGGATACTGTATCGACATGTCCTCGAGCGACGGGTCCTGGAAGATGACGAACGGAGGCAGATTATGCTTCTTGGCCACCTTCCGGCGCAGGTCCTTCAACATGGAGAACAACTCTTCGTCGGCCACGCCGCCGCGGCCGGCCGGAACGGCAGCTTCGATCTCCTTCTCCTCCTCGTCGTAGTCGTGATCGAGGGTTATGTAGATCGGGAACGGCAGATTGATATACGACCGGCCCTTGTCATTGATAGCCAACAGACCGTAGTTTTCAATATTCTTGTCTATCAGACCGAGAATGAGGGCCTGCCGGATGACGGCACCCCAATATTTCCCGTCGTGATCGCTCCCGGCGCCGAACCATTCGCAGGTGTTGTGCCCGTAGCTTTTGTTCAGGGCGGTGATCTTACCCGTCAGGATGCTGATCAGATAGTCGGCCTTGAACTTGTCGCCGATGAACTGCATGGTCTTCAACATCAGCTGCGTCGATGCCTTGGCCTCGATCTTGGGTTTGGGATGGAGGCAGTTGTCGCAATTTCCGCAATTGTCGTCGGGGTAGTTCTCGCCGAAATAGTGCAGGAGTAGTTTTCTGCGACACACAGCGGTCTCAGCATAAGCGGAAGTCTCGGCGAGGAGCTGACGGCCGATTTCCTGCTCCGTGGGGCTTTTGCTCTGCATGAGTTTGTCGAGCTTCTGCAGGTCTTTGCGGGAATAGAAAGCGATGCATCGCCCCTCCCCCCCATCTCGGCCGGCGCGTCCGGTCTCCTGGTAGTATCCCTCGAGGCTTTTTGGGATGCCGTAATGAATCACGAATCTCACGTCAGGCTTGTCGATGCCCATACCGAAGGCAATGGTAGCCACAATCACCTGCACCTCTTCCATGAGGAAAGCATCCTGGTTTTGCGCGCGGGTAGCGCCGTCGATACCAGCATGATAAGGGAGGGCCTTGATGTTGTTGACACGGAGGGTCTCCGCGAGCTCCTCCACTTTCTTGCGCGAGAGGCAGTAGATGATACCGCTCTTGTTGCCGTTGGCCTTGATGAAACGGATGATTTCTTTGTCGATATCCTTTGTCTTGGGCCTCACCTCATAATATAGATTGGGGCGGTTGAAGCTGGACTTGAATACCATGGCATCGAGCATCACCAGATTTTTCTGGATGTCGTTTTGCACCTTTGGAGTGGCAGTGGCCGTGAGGGCGATGAGTGGGTGAACTCCGACTTCATTGATTATTGAGCGGATTCGGCGGTATTCCGGGCGGAAGTCGTGCCCCCACTCGGAGATGCAGTGGGCCTCATCGACTGCATAGAAAGAAATCTTGAAGGATCGGAAAAAATTGATATTGTCTTCTTTGGTAAACGACTCTGGAGCGACATAAAGGAGCTTAGTGCGGCCGGAGAGCACATCCTCCTTCACGCGGTCGGTAGCCGACTTGTTGAGCGAAGAGTTGAGGAAGTGAGCGATGCCGTCGTCTTCACCATAATTACGCATGGCGTCAACCTGGTTTTTCATCAGAGCGATGAGGGGCGAAATCACAATAGCAGTGCCTTCCGACATCAGAGCCGGGAGCTGATAGCACAACGATTTGCCACCGCCAGTTGGCATAAGCACAAAGACGTCGTTGCCGTCGAGCAGCGCGGAAATGATTTCCAGCTGGTTTCCTTTAAATTTATCGAAGCCGAAATTATGTTTCAGGGCTTTCAAAATCGCATTGATGTCTGCCATGGATAAGAGGAAAGTTTCACGATTGTTGAATGATTTAATACAAAGTTAAAAAATTTCTTCGGATAATATGCAAAAAAAAACGGTTTTTTTCGAATCAGGAGCATTTTCGGCTCTTAATGGCATAAAAAGAAAAAGCACCATATCCTGCGAAATGAAAGGATATGGTGCGTTTTCTATGGACTGTGATATGTTCAGTCGGCAAGCATTGTTTTCTCGTA